>Ga0247831_1000383_pt1 | contig 97634 bp, 87 predicted proteins | sample LaCruzMarch2015__9_FD_192406 | JGI IMG/M metagenome (GOLD analysis project Ga0247831, IMG submission 192406) | Freshwater microbial communities from meromictic Lake La Cruz, Castile-La Mancha, Spain - LaCruzMarch2015_1m | ecosystem: Environmental > Aquatic > Freshwater > Lake | place: Spain...
AGCGCTTCATTATAGGCGGGCCAGTTCCGGGTCTTGTAGGCGGGGGGTGTGGGTCTGCTCATGCACCACAGCTACCACGCTGGATTCACGAGATGAATCCCTCACGCGATTTGTGCAACAGAGCCGGCAACGTAGGCTAAGTTGTCGGTCGAAGTTGCGAACAAAAGGATAACATATCCAATGACGCTAGGAACGAAGCACAGCCAAGCAAGCACAAATCCTGCCTTCGTGAAAAACATCTGAATGCTCCTGAAACTGATTGTGTGTGTCTTTGGACAAGAGACCTACCCCAACCGCTCGGCAATCCACATCTTGATCAGCGATTGCCGCGTCACGCCCAAGCGCCCGGCCTCTCTATCCAGGCCCTGAACCACCCAGGCCGGGAAATCCACGTTCACCCGGCGCGGTTCCTGATTGGGGCGGCGGGCCTTGGACATGTCGAAATAGGCGCTGACGTCTTCGCCGTTGTCGAACTTCTCGTCCAGTTCTGCTGCCGTGATACTTTCAACTACCTTCATAGTACCTAATCTCCTCTTTCCGAGACCGTCGGACCGCGATGATCCTGACCGCCTCACCGCGAAGCGTGCAGATCGCGGTCCAGTGTTTTCCTTCGATCCGACCAATCGCAAGAAAGCGAGACTCGCCGCCAAGGTTGACCTGCGACAGCGACTCTGCCCAGCTTCCGTCCCGCCAAAGCGCCTGCGCCTCGACGAAGTCGATGCCATGCTTGGCCTTGTTGGCGGCGCTCTTGGCCGGATCGAATTCGAACTTCATATCGTAATATAGTGCATAATCTATCCTCTAGGAACCCTAAACCCACCCATAATTGAAACTCACCGAAATCCGCTCGTCCTCGGCCATGTTCATCGGCACCTCGTGGCGCAGCCAGCTTTCCCACAGCAGCACCTCACCTTCCACCGGCTGGACATAGACAAAGCTCTGCAGCTTTCGCGGCGCGTCCTTTTTCCGCAAGGGCGCGTTCATCATCATCGGGAACCGCGGGTCTTCCAGTTTCAGGGCACTCGCCCCCTCCGGCATCGCCACATAGGTCGTGCCCGAGATCACCGAATGGGTGTGGATGTGGCTGGCGTGCATGCCGCCTTCGCCGAGGATGTTGATCCACAGCGAATCGCATTTCAGCTTGCGATCCCCGAGGTCGAACCCGAGGTCGTCGCAGAACGCCGCCACATGCTTGTCCAGCGCCTTTTCCAGCGCGCCGAAGATCGGGAAGCGCCAGGGCAGATCGTTCAGCGAGGAATAGGAGGTGTAACCGGGATAGCCGTTCGCCTCGCACCACGCCTGCCCCGCCTCGTCATCCTCGGCTATGGCGAGGCAGGACGACTGCAATTCCTCATAGTTGACCTTCTTCTTTGCCAGTTCGTTCAACTCGGCGCGGTAGAGGCGGGTGACGAAGAGGGAGGTTATCTCGGCCATGACGGGCTCCTGCGGTTAAAGAAAAGGCCCCCGCCGTTCCCGGCAGAGGCCCAATTCGTGGGGTGCGCTTCGGCGCACCGCCTTTACCAGTCTTCCTTGGCCACCACGCGGGTCATCACCGGCAGCTTCATCGCGCCCAGACGCAGCGCCTCGCGGGCGATGATCTCGGACACGCCGTCGATTTCGAACATGATCCGGCCGGGTTTCACCTTGGCCGCCCAATAGTCCGTGGACCCCTTGCCTTTCCCCATCCGCACTTCGACGGGTTTGGCCGACACCGGAACGTCCGGGAAAATCCGGATCCAAACCCGGCCCTGACGCTTCATGTGACGGGTGATCGCGCGGCGGGCCGCTTCGATCTGACGGGCGGTGACCCGCTCGGGCTCGGTGGCCTTCAGCGCGAACGATCCGAAGTTCAGCAAAAAGCCGCCCTTCGCCTCGCCGTGAATCCGGCCCTTGTGCTGTTTGCGGAATTTTGTGCGCTTTGGTTGCAGCATCTTCTCTCTCCCTTACGCGCGTTCGCGGTCGCGGCGCGGCGGGCGCGGGGCTGCACCCTCCTGCGCCTCGGCGTGGCGGCGGTCATGCGCCTGCGGATCGTGTTCCAGGATCTCGCCTTTGAAGATCCAGACCTTCACCCCAATGATGCCATACGGCGTCATCGCTTCGGACAGCGCATAGTCGATGTCGGCGCGCAGGGTATGCAACGGCACACGGCCTTCGCGATACCATTCGGTCCGGGCAATCTCGGCCCCGCCAAGACGGCCGCCTACGTTGACCCGGATGCCCAGGGCCCCGATCCGCATGGCGTTCTGCACGCCACGCTTCATCGCGCGACGGAAGGACACCCGGCGTTCCATCTGCTGGGCGATGCTTTCGGCCACCAGTTGCGCGTCCAGTTCCGGTTTGCGGATCTCGACAATGTTCAGGTGCAGTTCGGATTTGGTGAACGCCATCAGCTTCTTGCGAAGCGTTTCGATGTCGGCCCCTTTTTTGCCGATGATGACACCGGGGCGCGCGGTGTGAATGGTCACGCGGCACTTCTTGTGGGGGCGTTCGATGATCACTTTCGACACGCCGGCCTGCTTGCACTCTTCATGGATGAAGGCGCGCATCTTGAGGTCTTCCAGCAGCAGGTTGCCGTAATCCTTCGATTCAGCAAACCAGCGGCTGTCCCAGGTCCGGTTGACCTGCAGACGCATCCCGATCGGGTTGACCTTTTGACCCATTATGCAGTCTCCCCGATTTGACGGACCGTGATGGTCAATTGGCTGAACGGTTTCATGATCTTGCCGAACCGGCCGCGCGCCCGCGGACGGCCCCGCTTCATCACCAGGTTCTTGCCGACATAGGCGTGGGCGACGACCAGGCTGTCGACGTCCAGACCGTGGTTGTTTTCGGCATTGGCGATGGCCGATTGCAGGCACTTCTTCACGTCACCGGCGATGCGGCGCTTGGAGAAGGTCAGGTCGGCCAGCGCACGATCCACCTTCTTGCCACGGATCAGGCCCGCGACGAGATTGAGTTTCTGCGGGCTGGTGCGCAGCATCTTTGCAATCGCCTGCGCTTCGTTTTCGGCCACGCGGCGGGGGTTGTTTTCGGTTGCCATGGCTTACTTCCGCTTCGCTTTCTTGTCGGCGGCGTGACCGTAGTAGGTCCGCGTCGGCGAATATTCACCGAACTTCTGGCCGATCATTTCCTCGGTCACCGCGACGGGGATGTGCTTTTTGCCGTTGTAGACGGCAAAGGTCAGCCCGACGAACTGCGGCAGGATGGTGGAGCGGCGCGACCAGATCTTGATGACCTCTGCCTTGCCGCCGAGTTTCGCCTTTTCTGCCTTCTTCAGGACGTAACCGTCAACGAAGGGGCCCTTCCAAATAGAACGTGCCATGGATCAGCGCCCTTTCTTCGCGTTACGCGACCGGACAATCAGTTTGTCCGAAGATTTGGCCTTGCGGGTCTTGTTGCCCTTGGTGCCCTTGCCCCACGGGGTGACCGGGTGACGGCCACCGCTGGTGCGGCCTTCGCCGCCGCCGTGCGGGTGGTCAATCGGGTTCATGGCCACACCGCGCACCGTCGGGCGGATGCCCTTGTGACGCATGCGGCCCGCTTTGCCGAAGTTCTGGTTCGAGTTGTCGGGGTTCGACACGGCACCGATGGTGGCCATGCACTCCTGACGGACCATCCGCAATTCGCCCGACGAAAGACGAATCTGCGCATAGCCGCCATCACGGCCGACGAACTGGGCGTAGGTGCCAGCGGCCCGGGCCAACTGCCCGCCCTTGCCGGCCTTCAGCTCGACGTTGTGCACGATCGTGCCGATCGGCATGCCCGAAAACGGCATCGCGTTGCCCGGCTTGACGTCGGTTTTCGCACCCGCGATCACCGAGTCACCAATCCCCAGACGCTGCGGCGCCAGGATATAGGCCATCTCGCCGTCCTGATACTTGATCAGCGCGATGAAGGCGGTGCGGTTCGGATCGTATTCGATCCGCTCGACGACCGCCGGGATATCATATTTCCGACGCTTGAAATCGACCACACGGTACAGGCGCTTGGCGCCCCCACCCTTGTGCCACATCGTGATTCGTCCGGTATTGTTCCGGCCACCGGTCTTGATCAAACCCTCGGTGAGGGCTTTGACCGGGCGGCCTTTCCACAGTTCCGAACGGTCGATCAGAACCAACCCGCGTTGGCCAGGCGTCGTCGGCTTGTACGACTTGAGTGCCATGCTTTCTGTCTTCCGTTGTCAGGGGCCCGTCGTTGCGGGCCATTTGAAGGGCTCCGAAGATCCCCAATTGGTAAAAGTCTGCGGCCCCGGATTGACCGGGGCCGCAAGATTGCGGGGCTATATCAAAGCCCGGTTGCGACGTCGATAGTGTTTCCAGCCTCAAGCGTAACATAGGCCTTTTTCTTGTCGCTGCGCTCGCCCGCGCGGCCACGGAACTTCTTGGCCTTGCCCTTGGTGATGGTGGTGTTGACCGCCTTCACCTTGACGGCAAAGATCGCCTCGACGGCTTCCTTGATCATCGGCTTGGTTGCATCCATCGCCACCTGGAACACGAAGGCGTTCGCCTCACCGGCCATCGTGGCCTTCTCGGTGATGATCGGCTTCTTGATCAGGTCGTAGTGTTCGGGTTTCACGCTCATTTCGGCGCTCCTTGACCCAACCGGGCCTCCAAAGCTTCGACACCCGCCTTGGTGATCACCAGAGTGTCACGCTTGAGGATGTCATACACGTTCGCGCCCATCGTCGGCAGGACGTCGACGCCTTCGATGTTGCGGGCGGCCAATGCGAAGTTCGCATCCACCGCCGCGCCATCGATGATCAGCACGCGCTTCCAGCCACGCTCGGACACGGCTTTCGCCAGCATCGCGGTCTTGGCTTCGGCCATCGTCGCTTCGTCCAGGATCACCAGCTCGCCCGCCTTGGCTTTCGCCGACAGGGCGTGGCGCAGACCCAGCGCGCGGAACTGCTTGGGCAGATCATGCGCATGGCTGCGCGGGATCGGGCCTTTCACAACGCCACCGTGCCGGAAGATCGGCGCTTTCTTGGACCCGTGGCGTGCGCCGCCGGTGCCTTTCTGCTTGTAGATCTTCTTGGTCGAGTACGACACTTCGGCGCGGGTCAGAACCGAGTGGGTTCCCGCCTGGGCCTTGGCCCGCTGCCAGCGCACCACCCGGTGCAGCACGTCGGCGCGCGGGTCCAGCCCGAACAGCGCCTCGTCCAGATCGATGGAACCGGCGGCCGAACCGTCGAGTTTGATCACATCGAGTTTCATGCTTCACCTCCTTCGGCGGTCGCATCGACAGCCGGAGCCGCCGCACGGATCGCCGCAGGCAGCGGCAGACCGGCCGGAGCCGCTTTCTTGACCGCGTCCTTGATGGTGACCCAACCGCCAGCCGATCCGGGGACCGCGCCCTTGATCATGATCAGGCCACGGGTTGCATCGGTGCGCACGACCTGCAGGTTCTGCGTCGTGGTGCGCACGGCGCCCATGTGACCGGCCATCTTCTTGCCCTTGAACACCTTGCCGGGGTCCTGACACTGCCCCGTCGAGCCGTGCGAGCGGTGCGACACGGAAACCCCGTGCGACGCGCGCAGACCACCGAAGTTGTGCCGCTTCATCGCGCCGGCAAAGCCTTTGCCGATCGACGTGCCTGCAATATCAACGAACTGCCCGGCCAGATAGTGTTCCGCCGTGATCTCGGCACCAACCTCGATCAGGCAATCCGGCGTCACGCGAAACTCCGCGATCTTCCGCTTCGGGGCCACATTCGCCGCAGCGAAATGGCCGCGCATGGCCGCCGTGGTCCGCTTGGCCTTGGCCGCGCCTGCGCCCAACTGAACAGCCGTATAGCCGTCCTTGTCAGCGGTGCGCTGCGCCACGACCTGCAGGTTGTCGAGTTGCAGAACGGTCACGGGCACTTGCGTCCCGTTTTCCAGAAACAGCCGGGTCATGCCCAGCTTCTTTGCGATAACGCCAGAGCGCATTGTTTTCATGCCCCCTTAAACTTTGATCTCGACATCCACGCCAGCGGCGAGGTCGAGCTTCATCAGCGCATCCACGGTCTGCGGCGTCGGATCGACGATGTCCAACAGGCGCTTGTGCGTCCGGATTTCCCACTGGTCGCGGCTTTTCTTGTCGATGTGCGGGCCGCGCAGAACGGTGAATTTCTCGATCTTGTTCGGCAGCGGGATCGGGCCGCGCACATGCGCGCCGGTGCGCTTGGCTGTGTTCACGATTTCGGCGGTGCTGGCGTCCAGCACGCGGTAATCGAACGCTTTCAGCCGGATACGGATAGTTTGACTGGCCATTTTTTTTCCTTCGGAACGTAAGACGGGCAACAGCGCCCGCCCAATAGGTTCACATTATTGCTAGATCGACGGCGCGCCCGGGGCGCGCCGCCAAAAGGCTTACACCAGAATCTTCGACACCACCCCTGCGCCGACGGTGCGGCCGCCTTCGCGGATGGCGAAGCGGAGTTTTTCTTCCATCGCGATGGGCGCGATCAGGCTGACGTTGAACTTCAGGTTGTCGCCCGGCATCACCATCTCGGTGCCGGCGGGCAACTCGACCGTGCCGGTCACGTCGGTGGTGCGGAAGTAGAACTGCGGGCGGTAGTTGGCGAAGAACGGGGTGTGACGCCCGCCCTCTTCCTTGGTCAGGATATAGGCTTCGGCCTCGAACTTGGTGTGCGGGTTCACCGATTTCGGCTTGCACAGCACCTGGCCGCGCTCCACGCCTTCACGGTCGATGCCGCGCAGCAGGACGCCCACGTTGTCGCCCGCCTCGCCGCGGTCCAAGAGTTTGCGGAACATCTCGACGCCGGTGCAGACCGACTTCTTGGTGTCGCGGATGCCGACGATCTCGACTTCGTCGCCGACGTTGATCACGCCACGCTCGATCCGGCCGGTGACCACGGTGCCCCGGCCCGAGATCGAGAACACGTCCTCGATCGGCATCAGGAACGGCTGGTCGATGGCGCGGGCGGGTGTCGGGATGTAGTCATCCACCGCCTGCATCAGCGCGCGGATCGAGCTTTCGCCGATTTCCGGACGCAGGCCGATCATCGCCTGGTGGGCCGAGCCCTTGATGATCGGAATGTCGTCGCCGGGGTATTCGTACGACGAGAACAGCTCGCGCAGTTCCATCTCGACCAGCTCGACCAGTTCCTCGTCGTCGACGAGGTCGATCTTGTTCATGTAACACACCATGTAGGGGATCCCCACCTGGCGGCCCAACAGGATGTGTTCGCGGGTCTGCGGCATCGGGCCGTCGGAGGCCGCACAGACCAGAATGGCACCGTCCATCTGTGCCGCACCGGTGATCATGTTCTTCACATAGTCGGCGTGGCCGGGGCAGTCGACGTGGGCATAGTGGCGGCTGGCGGTTTCATATTCGACATGGGCGGTCGAGATGGTGATCCCCCGCGCCCGCTCTTCCGGCGCGCCGTCGATCTGGTCATAGGCGCGGAACTCGCCGAAATACTTGGTGATCGCCGCCGTCAGCGTCGTCTTGCCATGGTCAACATGGCCGATCGTGCCAATGTTGATATGCGGTTTGTTCCGTTCAAACTTTGCCTTTGCCATCGTGGCCTCCTGATTGTCGAATGCGGCAGGGTGACCCCCGCCCTACGGATTGGTAGGGCGGGGTTCACCCCGCCACACCGGTTAAGCGTATTTCTTCTGGATCTCGTCCGAGATGTTCTGCGGCACGGTGTCGTAGTGGTCGAACGACATCGAGAAGTTCGCCCGCCCCGACGTCATCGACCGCAAGGTGTTGATATAGCCGAACATGTTGGCCAGCGGCACCATCGCCGAGATGATGTTGGCGTTGGCCCGGCTGTCCTGGCCCTGGATCATGCCCCGACGCGAGGTCAAATCGCCGATGACGCCGCCGGTATAGTCCTCCGGCGTCACGACCTCGACCTTCATGATCGGTTCCAGCAGCTTGGCCCCTGCCTTTTTCAGGCCTTCGCGCATCCCGGCCCGCGCCGCGATTTCAAAGGCCAGAACGCTGGAGTCGACGTCATGGTAGGCCCCGTCCACCAGCGCCACCTTGAAATCGATCACCGGGAAACCGGCCAGCGGGCCGCTGTCCATCACCGACTTGATGCCCTTTTCAACGCCCGGGATGTATTCCTTGGGCACCGAACCGCCGACGACCTTGCTCTCGAACGAATATCCGACGCCCGGCTCGGTCGGGGTGATCACCAGCTTGACGCGGGCGAACTGGCCCGTGCCGCCGGTCTGCTTCTTGTGGGTGTAGTCGATCTCGGCCTCGCGGCTGATCGTTTCGCGGTAAGCCACCTGCGGCGCGCCGATGTTGGCCTCGACCTTGAATTCGCGGCGCATCCGGTCGACCAGGATGTCGAGGTGAAGTTCCCCCATCCCCTTCATGATCGTCTGGCCGCTTTCGAAGTCGGTTTCCACGCGGAACGACGGGTCTTCAGCCGCCAGACGGGCCAGAGCGATGCCCATCTTTTCCTGGTCGGCCTTGGTTTTCGGCTCCACCGCGATCTCGATGACCGGCACCGGGAAGGTCATGGTTTCCAGAACCACCGGCTTGGCCGGATCGCACAGGGTATCCCCGGTGGTGGTTTCCTTCAGGCCCGCCAGCGCGATGATGTCGCCGGCAAACGCCTCTTCGATCTCTTCGCGGTTGATGGCGTGCATCATCATCATGCGGCCAACGCGTTCCTTGCGCTGCTTGGTCGCGTTCAGCATCTGGTCACCCTTCTTCAACTCGCCCGAATAGATCCGGGTGAAGGTCAGGGAGCCCACGAAGGGGTCGTTCATGATCTTGAACGCCAGACCCGAGAACGGCTGCGCGTCATCGGCCGACCGCAGGATGTTGCGGGTTTCCGTCTCGTCGCCCGGGGCGAAACCTTCGTAAGCGGGCACGTCGAGCGGGTTGGGCAGATAGTCGATCACGGCGTTCAGCATCGGCTGCACGCCCTTGTTCTTGAACGCGGACCCGCACAGCATCGGGATGAACGAGATCGACAGACACCCCTTGCGGATCAGGGCGCGCAGCTCTTCGACCGACGGTTCGGTGCCTTCAAGATAGGCTTCCATCGCGGCGTCGTCCTGTTCGACCGCGATTTCCAGCATGTTGTAGCGCCATTCCTTGGCTTGCTCCAACAAGTCGGCCCGGATCGGCTGGCGCACCCAGGACGCCCCGAGGTCTTCGCCCTGATACACCCATTCTTCCATGGTGATCAGGTCGATGATGCCTTCCAGCTTGTCTTCCGACCCGATCGGAATCTGGATCGGCATCGGGGTGGCCCCGGTGCGGTCCTTGATCATCTTGACGCAGTTGAAGAAATCCGCACCCGTCTTGTCCATCTTGTTGACGAAGACAATCCGCGGCACCTTGTAGCGATCGGCCTGACGCCAGACCGTTTCGGTCTGCGGCTCAACCCCGGCGTTGCCGTCCAACAGCACGACCGCGCCATCCAGCACCGCCAGCGAGCGTTCGACTTCGATGGTGAAGTCGACGTGGCCGGGGGTGTCGATGATGTTGAAGCGGAACTTGTCGGCGCGCGCATGTTCCAGACCCGGATCGACGGTCCGCTCCCAGAACGTGGTGGTGGCAGCAGAGGTAATCGTGATGCCACGCTCCTGCTCCTGCTCCATCCAGTCCATGGTGGCGGCGCCATCATGCACTTCACCGATCTTGTGCGACTTGCCTGTGTAATACAGGATCCGCTCGGTCGTGGTGGTCTTGCCCGCGTCGATGTGGGCAATGATACCGAAGTTCCGATACCGGGTCAGGGGATATTCGCGTGCCATTGGGGTGCCTCAGGCTATGGGTTTACCAGCGGTAATGGCTGAACGCTTTGTTGGCGTCGGCCATCTTGTGAGTGTCTTCGCGCTTCTTGACGGCGGTGCCACGGTTGTTGACGGCATCGGAAAGCTCCGCGGCCAGACGTTCTTCCATGGTGTTTTCGTTGCGCTTTCGGGCCGCGATGATCAGCCAGCGGATCGCCAGCGCCTCACGGCGTTCAGTGCGGACTTCGACGGGGACCTGATAGGTGGCACCACCGACGCGGCGCGAACGCACTTCGACCGACGGCTTCACATTCTCAAGCGCTTCGTGGAAGGCCGAGATCGGCTCGCGCTTCAGACGGGTCTGGACCCGCTCCAGCGCCGAATAGACTATCCCTTCTGCGACCGACTTTTTGCCGTCGATCATCAGGTTGTTCATGAACTTGGTCAGAACCTTGTCGCCATATTTGGCGTCCGGCAAGACTTCGCGTTTTTCGGCGGCGTGACGACGTGACATGCTTTATCTCCTCACTTCGGCCGCTTGGCGCCGTATTTCGAACGACGCTGACGACGATCCTTGACGCCCTGGGTATCCAGAACACCGCGCAGGATGTGATAGCGCACACCGGGAAGGTCCTTGATACGACCGCCACGGATCAGGACCACCGAGTGTTCCTGAAGGTTGTGCTTTTCGCCGGGAATATAGCAGATCACTTCGAAGCTGTTGGTCAGACGGACCTTGGCCACTTTCCGCATGGCCGAGTTCGGCTTTTTCGGAGTGGTGGTATAGACACGGGTACAGACGCCCCGTTTCTGCGGGCAGGCTTCCAAGTGCTGCGACTTGGACTTCCGCACGTTGGGCTCCCGCGGTTTGCGGATGAGCTGTTGAATCGTCGGCATTCACGTTCCTCATTTTGCACCCCCACGGGCGCTGTCAATACTCGCACCCGGACCCGGGCGCGCTGCTTCTCGACGACGCCCTGCCCAAATGACAAAACGCCAAAACCGCAGACGTCCCCTGCGCAGGGACGACGCGGTGGAATTCCAGAGGATCGGGGCGTCGGCCCGGATCGTGACCACTTAATTCGTTCGGTCCCTGTGGCGAAGGACGAACCGACACCACAGGGTAGGCGGGCGTATAGGGGGAGTCGCAGGGGATGTCAACACGAGCAACGGGGCCGGAAACCCTTGCGCGGCGGCACCAGAAAGTCGGGTCCGGGCACGGGGTTGCGGCCAGAAAAGGACCGAATCAGCGGCACGGTCACGCGCGGTCGGGCAGCCATCCTCCCTCAACCCTGACGGCAAACTGCCCACCGGGTGCCGACCAGCGTTCGACGTTTGGAAACAATCCGACGTGAAGCCGAAAGATTGGCTGACCGCTCTTGTGTCATTGCGGCACATCCGGGGTCAGACCATGTTTTTTTCTTGTCGATTGCGATGCGGTCGTGCATCCAGAAATTGCGTGTGTGTGGAGAATTGCGATGAATTGGTTGAACTGGTTTGGCTACAGCGGCGGTACGCGTCACGGTCATGGCGGTCAGGTTCGGTCTGTCCCCGAAATCGACGCGTCGACCGGCCTGCTGGCATTGGCGGCGGCGATCGCCATCCTGGCGCTGGCCTGGGAACTGCGTCGGCGTCGGGGCTGATCGGCCCGTCTTGCGAAAACGAAAGCCACGCCGGGCGATCGGCGTCGCAAAACCCTTTCAGATCATGCTGAATTCGCCGCGCGAGGCCGCGACCAGCCCGATCAGCATGTTCGCCGCGACATGGGCCTGAACCGCGTCGGTGACCCGGCCTTGCCGCAGGGCGAGCAAGGCGAACACCACGCCTGCCACCGCTGCCTCGATCAGGCGCCCGTGCAGCGCGGCAAAGGCAAGCGACGACACCGCCACCGCCACTACGCGCCGCCACCCCGGCCCATCCAGCCGGATCAGCACGTAGCCGCGAAAGAACATCTCCTCGATCAACGGCACCAGAAGCGCCGTGCCCAGCAGTCGCAGGGCGATCCAGCTTGTCAACGCCTCGGGCGTCATCTGGGTCAGCATCGCCGCAAGCTGTCCGTCCCCCGGCCCTGACAGCATGACCCAGAAAACCCCGATGCCCAGACCCGCCCCGACGGACAGCGCATCGAACCGCCACTTTAGCCGCCGATAGGCCGGCCAGAAGGCCAGCACCACCGCCAGCAACACCAGCGCCTTGACCGGGTAGCCGAGCTCGGGATGCGGGGCCATCGCCGAAACCGCCGTCGAGACGATCATGAACAGGATGAACGGCAACAGCGCCGCCGCCACCGGGTCGCGCCGCAACGGCTCGGCGGTCGACACGGGCCGGTCGCGATGCAGCCAGGGGCTGATCTGGACGATCCCCACCAGACCGAGCGCCAGAAGCGTGAAGAACAGCCAGCCCGCGTAGGAATGAAACCCGTTCACCGCAAGGTCGGGCGACAGGTTTGCGCCGATCAGGATCAGCCCCCCGATGCGCACCACGTTCAGCAGCCAGCTCAGCAGCAGCGCCAGCGGCAGCACGACCAGCAGAAACCGACCCATCCGCAGGCTGCCGCGAAAGATCACCGCATAGATCGCCACAAAGGCCGTCACCAGCGCAAAGCCTTCGACCCCCGAACACTGCCGCGAGATATGCACGGCGAATTCCCGCACCCCGATGATCTGCGCCGCAGGGTCTGCGACGCTGACCTCGGTGAACAGCACAAGGAAGACGGCCACGGCGCTGAAGGTGAGCGCGGTCAGGAACGACCAGTCCCAGATCGGGCGGATCGCCTCGGCCAGATCCGGGGTCAGCGCCGCCACCCCAAGGGCAAACAGCGAGACCAGGCCCAGATCGCCCGCCAGCCGCCGCCACACCACAGGCGGCGCCAGCCAGAACAGCCCGCCCACAGCCGCTGCCGCGCCGCCTGCGGCCCAAGGCAGCAGCGCCGCCCGAAACCCCGCCCCCAGATCGCCCGACCCGACTTGCACCAGCGGCAGAAACAACAGTGCCAACCCGGCAAGGTGCAGCGCGGGCCAGTGCCAACCGCCGGGGCGCGCCGTGGCCAGAAACCGCGCCCGCGCTGCGGGATGCGCCCCCAGAAGCACGCCCGCCACCGCCAGGATCACGATCGCCCGCGCCACCAGCGATCTCAACCCTTCGCACAGCGCCTGCGCGCCGATCCTGTAGCATTCGATCTGTGCGAAAAACTGATAGGCCACCGCCAACGCCAGCAATTCCGCCACGAACAACGCCACCAGACGCGCGGTCCGGCGGCCGGGCGCGGCAACATCAGTTGCGTGTTGGGGCGGAAACGGACGCATTTCGGTCATGTAGCGCAGTTTGATCGACAAATACGGCTACCAAGGGCCGAAATTGCGGAAATTCCGGCGTCAGTCGCGGCGTTTTTCCATGTGGATCAGCCACAGGTTGCGCAAATAGATCACAACGCCCAAAGATTGGCCCAGGATGAACACCGGATCGGCGCGGTGGATCGCATAGGCCAGCAGCATCAGCCCGCCCGCCAGCGAGAAATACCAGAACGCGACCGGCATCACCGACTTCTTGGCCTTTTCCGAGGCCAGCCATTGCACGATGAACCGCCCGGTGAACATCAACTGCGCAAACAGGCCGAAGAACACCCAGGCCAGCTCGCCCAGACTGTCCACGTTGAACCAGGTCATCAGGGTCTGCATCGCATCGTCCTATTCCGGGTCCTGCGGATGCGCCGTCTTGCGCCGCCGCGACAGCCATACCACGCCCAGAAGGTCGGGCACTCCGACAATCGCGCGCTGCAGGTTGGAATAGTTCGACCGCCCCGCCCCCCGCGCCCGGTGCGTCACGTCGACATGCACGATCTGCCAGCCGTCGCGCACGAACAGCGCGGGCAGATAGCGGTGCATGTGATTGAAATAGGGCAGCGCCAGAAACGCGTCGCGGCGAAACCCCTTCAGCCCGCAGCCGGTGTCGCGCGTCCCGTCGCGCAACAGCCAGCCGCGCAGGCTGTTGGCGAACCGCGAGGCGATCTTCTTGGACCAGCGATCCTGCCGCCCGACGCGCTGCCCCGCCACTAGCCCGATGCGGCCCGTCGCATCGGCCAGCAGGGGGGCCGCGAGTTTGGGCAGTTCCGCAGGCGGGTTCTGCCCGTCACCGTCCAGCGTCAGGATGATGGGCGCGCGGGCCGCTAGCACGCCGGTGTGGACGGCGGCGCTTTGCCCGCCCGACCGGTCATGCCGGATCAGCCGCAGGTGCGGCAGCGTCGCGATGCGGGCGGTCAGCACAGCCGCCGTCGCATCGGTCGACCCGTCATCGACCACGATGATCTCGAACGGGGCGTGACCGGTCATCGTTGCGTCGATCTCGTCAACGAGGCCCACGATATTGCCGGCCTCGTTGCGGGCGGGGATGACGATGCTGAGGTTGGTCATGTCCTGCCCGGTTCTGGCGCTGCGGTGGTGTAGCCCAGCCCCCCTGCCCTTGCAATCGCCTAACCCGCCGCCGCCCGGCGCAAGGCTCGTTCCCGCCACAGGGTAAACAGGCCCGATGCGACGACGATGGCGGCACCGATCAGCGTCCAGCGATCGGGCCGCGTGCCGAACACCACAAGACCCAGCAGGATCGCCCACAGCAGCGCGGTATAGCGGAACGGCGCGATCACCCCGATGTCGCCGACCCGCATCACCATGACCGAGAACAGATAGCCCACGATCAGAAACGCCGCCGCCCCCAGGATCAGCAGGGCTTGCGCCGCATCGACCGGTTGCCAGCCTTCGGCAAAGGCCCCGACCAGCCCCATCGCCGTCACCGTCACCGCCGCCCAGATCGACACGGCGGTGGACGGCACGCTTGCCGAAAGCTGCCGCGTCGCCAGATCCCGCGCCACCACGCAGACCACCGACGCCAGTCCCAGCACCGACCAGACCGTGAAACTGTCGGTCCCCGGCCGGATGATGATCATCACCCCCGCGAACCCGACAAGGATCGCGGTGATCCGCCGCCATCCCATCGGCGCGCCCAGAAACACCGCCGCCGCCAGCGCAACCGCCAGCGGCAGGACTTGCATGATCGCGGAAAGATTGGCCAGCGGCATCTGGGTCAGCGCCACGAGGAAAAACACCGTCCCCCCCACTTCGGCCAGCGACCGCAACCCGATCACCGCCCGATCGCGCGGCGCGGGCCATAGCTGCAGCGTGCCCATCGCCTTGGCAATCAGGACCAATGCCAGCGTCGAGATCATCCCGCGCAGGGCAATCGCCTGAAACAGCGGCAAGGTTTCGGTCACCAGCTTCATGAAGGTGTCGTTGACCGTGAAGGCGAGCATGCTGACACACATGTAAAGCACGCCGCGCAAATTGTCGGAAATCGCCATGCCTGCCCCCTGCCCCAGCCAGCTATCAGGCGCGCAGGCGAACGGCCAGAGCCCGGCCAAGAAAAAGGCCCCCTGTCACGCGGACAGGGGGCCTCTGGATGACTCAGCGAAGGCTGATCAGTCGCGGCTTTCCACCGTGTCGACCAGACCACCGGCGTCGTCGCCGAAGTCCATCACCTCCATCGGGGCCGCGATCGCGGCGGCGACCTCGGCATCGTGGCGGCGGGCTTCGATCACCGTCATGTCGCGGTCGGCGGCGATCTTCTTGATGCGGCTGGTGGCCCCGCCGGTGCCGGCCGGGATCAGCCGGCCGACGATGACGTTTTCTTTCAGCCCCACCAGCTTGTCGCGCTTGCCCTGCACGCTCGCTTCGGTCAGCACGCGCGTGGTTTCCTGGAACGACGCCGCCGAGATGAAGCTGCGGGTCTGCAAGGACGCTTTGGTGATGCCCAGCAGGATCGCCTCGGCAGTGGCTTCGCGCAGGCCGCGGTTGCGGGCCTTGAGGTTTTCTTCCTCGAGCTCCTGCTTGTCGACATGCTCGCCTTTCAGCAGCGTGGTATCGCCGCTGTCGAGGATCTCCAGCTTTTGCAGCATCTGGCGGACGATGACTTCGATGTGCTTGTCGTTGATCTTCACACCTTGCAGGCGGTAAACGTCCTGCACTTCGTCGATCATGTAGTTCGCCAGCGCCTCGACCCCCAGGATCCGCAGGATGTCGTGCGGCGCCGGGTTGCCATCCATGATGTAGTCGCCCTTCTGCACGAAGTCGCCTTCCTGCACCGGGATGTGCTTGCCCTTGGGCACCATGTATTCGACCGGCTGGATGGTGTCGTCCACCGCCTCGATCGTGATGCGGCGCTTGTTCTTGTAGTCCTTGCCGAACCGCACATAGCCGTCGGTTTCGGCGATGATCGCGTGATCCTTGGGACGGCGCGCCTCGAACAATTCGGCCACGCGGGGCAGACCCCCGGTGATGTCCTTGGTCTTGGCCCCTTCGCGCGGGATACGCGCCACCACGTCGCCCGGACGGATGTCCTGCCCGTCTTCCACCGACAGAACCGCGTCCACCGACATCGGATAGCTGATCGGGTTGCCCGCCTCGCCGCGCACCGGATCGCCGGTGGTGGGGTCCATGATGATCACCTCGGGCTTCAGATCATTGCCCTTGGGGGCCGACCGCCAGTCCGACACGATCTTTTGCGTCATGCCCGTGGCCTCGTCGGTATCCTCGCGCACCGAGATGCCCGAGATCAGGTCGACAAACCGCGCCACACCCGCCTTTTCCGCGATGATCGGCAGGGTGTAGGGGTCCCATTCAAACAGTTTGGCCCCCCGTTTGACCTGCTGGCCGTCCTTGGAGTGGATTTTCGCCCCGTAGGTCAGCTTGTGCACCGCACGGTCCTGACCGTTTTCATCGACGATGGCGATGGACATGTTGCGGCCCACCACGATCTGTTCGCCGTTGACGTTGGACAACAGGTTGGCGTTGCGGAACTCGATCCGGCCCTCTTGGCTGGCTTCGAGGAACGACTGCTGACCGCCCTGCGCGATGCCGCCGATGTGGAACGTCCGCATCGTCAATTGCGTGCCGGGTTCACCGATGGACTGCGCGGCGATGATGCCGACAGCCTCGCCGATGTTGACCAGCGTGCCACGGGCCAGATCGCGACCGTAGCACAGCGCGCAGACGCCTTCCTCTGCGTCGCAGGTCAACGGCGAGCGGATGCGGGCGGACGCGACACCGGCCTGATGGATCAGGTCGGCCTTGCGCTCGTCGATGATCTCGTCGCGGTCCACGATCACCTCATCGGTGCCCGGAACCATGATCGGATCGGCGGCGACCCGGCCCAGCACGCGCTCGGCCAAGGTCTGCACGACTTCGCCGTCGTTGACGGCGGTGTCGGCGGTGATGCCGCGTTCGGTGCCGCAATCATGGCTGCGCACGATGCAGTCCTGTGCGACGTCCACCAGACGGCGGGTCAGATAGCCCGAGTTCGCCGTTTTCAACGCAGTATCGGCCAGACCCTTGCGGGCCCCGTGGGTCGAGTTGAAGTATTCAAGAACGGTCAAACCTTCCTTGAAGTTCGAGATGATCGGCGTCTCGATGATCTCGCCCGACGGTTTGGCCATCAGACCGCGCATCCCGCCCAACTGTTTCATCTGCGCAGGCGAGCCACGCGCCCCGGAATGCGACATCATGTAGACCGAGTTCGGTTCCTTTTCCGCGCCCTTGTCATCGACGCGGACGGCGGAGATGGCCGACATCATGTCTGCCGCGACCTTGTCGGAACATTTCGACCAGGCATCGACGACCTTGTTGTACTTCTCGCCCTGGGTGATCAGGCCGTCCATATACTGCTGTTCGAATTCCTTGACCTGATCCTGAACGGCATGGACCGTCTCCCACTTGTTGTCGGGGATCAGCATGTCGTCCTTGCCAAACGAAATCCCGGCGCGGAACGCCTCGCGGAAACCGAAGGTCATGATCTGGTCGCAGAAAATCACCGATTCCTTCTGACCGCAGTAGCGGTAGACGGTGTCGATGACGGTCTGCACATCCTTTTTCCGCAAGAGCCGGTTGACCAGATCGAACGGTGCCTTCGCGTTCAGCGGCAGCAGGTTGCCGAGGCGCAAACGGCCCGGGGTGGTGTCGAACCGCCGCCAGACGATGTTGCCTTCCTCGTCCACCTGACGCAGGCGGGCCTTGACCTTGGCATGCAGGTGGACCTGACCCGAGGCGATGGCATGTTCAACCTCGTCCACGTCGGCAAACGCCATGCCCTCGCCGGTCATGCCCTTGCGTTCCATCGTGGCGTAGTAAAGGCCAAGCACCATGTCCTGCGACGGCACGATGATGGGCGCGCCGTTGGCGGGCGACAGCACGTTGTTCGTGGACATCATCAGAACGCGGGCTTCCAACTGGGCCTCAAGGCTCAGCGGCACGTGCACGGCCATCTGGTCGCCGTCGAAGTCGGCGTTGAAGGCCGAACAGACCAGCGGGTGCAGCTGGATCGCCTTGCCTTCGATCAGGATCGGCTCGAACGCCTGGATGCCCAAGCGGTGCAGGGTGGGCGCGCGGTTCAGCAGCACGGGATGTTCGCGGATCACCTCGTCCAGGATGTCCCAAACCTCGGGGCGTTCCTTTTCGACCAGCTTCTTGGCCTGTTTCACCGTGCTGGACAGCCCTTTGGCCTCGAGCCGCGAATAGATGAACGGTTTGAACAGTTCGAGCGCCATCTTCTTGGGCAACCCGCACTGGTGCAGCTTCAACTCCGGCCCGGTCACGATGACCGAACGGCCCGAGAAGTCGACGCGCTTGCCCAGCAGGTTCTGGCGGAACCGGCCCTGCTTGCCCTTGAGCATGTCGGACAGCGATTTCAGCGGGCGCTTGTTGGTGCCCGTGATCACACGGCCACGACGGCCGTTGTCGAACAGCGCATCGACCGCTTCCTGCAGCATCCGCTTTTCGTTGCGCACGATGATGTCGGGCGCGCGCAACTCGATCAGCCGCTTCAGGCGGTTGTTGCGGTTGATCACGCGGCGGTAGAGGTCGTTGAGGTCGGACGTGGCAAACCGGCCGCCGTCCAGCGGGACCAGGGGGCGCAGTTCCGGCGGGATGACGGGCAGGACGGTCAGGATCATCCATTCCGGACGGTTGCCGGATTCAAGGAACGACTCCACGATCTTCAGCCGCTTGATGATCTTCTTCGGCTTCAGCTCGCCGGTCGCCTCTTTCAGGTCGGCGCGCAGTTGTTCCGCCGTGGTTTCCAGATCGATCGCCGCCAACATCTCGCGGATCGCTTCGGCACCGATGTTGGCTGTGAAGGCGTCGGCGCCATATTGATCCTGCGCGTCGAGGTAATCTTCCTCGGTCATCAACTGGCCATAGGTCAGGTCGGTCAGACCCGGCTCGATCACCACATAGTTTTCAAAGTAGAGGATGCGCTCCAGATCCCGCAGCGTCATGTCCAGCATCAGGCCGATCCGGCTGGGCAGCGATTTCAGGAACCAGATATGCGCGACGGGCGAGGCCAGTTCGATGTGCCCCATCCGCTCGCGGCGGACCTTCTGCAGGGTGACTTCGACGCCGCACTTTTCACACACGACGCCGCGATACTTCATGCGCTTGTATTTGCCGCACAGGCATTCATAATCCTTGATCGGGCCAAAGATACGCGCGCAGAACAGCCCGTCACGTTCGGGCTTGAACGTGCGGTAGTTGATTGTTTCCGGCTTCTTGATCTCGCCGAACGACCACGAGAGGATCCGCTCCGGCGAGGCCAGGCTGATCTTGATTTCGTCGAAGGTCTTGACGGGCGCAACCGGGTTGAACGGGTTGGTGCTGAGTTCCTGGTTCATGGTCTGCGTCCTATCCGTTATCGCCGCGACGGGCGGCTTCCAGCTTGGCAACGCGCTTTGAAAGCGCGTCGAGCGATGTCATGGCCTCTTCTCCGGCCCGGGCGAGGACGCCCAGGCGGTCGACTTTGCCCATCAGCCGGTCATGGCTTGCGTCGGCCTCTTCCAGACGGATCAGGATGGCGTCGAGCCGGCGCAGTATGATGTCGGATTTTTGGTCCACCTTGGCGTCCAGGGCGGCGAGTGCCTTGCGCGTTTCATCATCCATGATCACTCCTCCTCCGCATCGAGGAGTTCCATGTTGAGCCCGAGGCCCCGGACTTCCTTGACCAGAACGTTGAACGATTCCGGCACACCGGCCTCGAAGTTGTCCTCGCCCTTGACGATGCTCTCATAGACCTTGGTCCGGCCTGCCACGTCGTCCGACTTCACCGTCAGCATTTCCTGCAGGGTGTAGGCGGCGCCGTAGGCTTCCAGCGCCCAGACCTCCATCTCGCCGAGACGCTGGCCGCCGAACTGGGCTTTACCACCCAACGGCTGCTGCGTGACGAGGCTGTAAGGCCCGGTCGAGCGGGCATGCAGCTTGTCGTCCACCAGGTGGTGCAGTTTCAGCATGTATTTCACGCCCACCGTCACTTTGCGGGTGAACTGCTCGCCCGAGCGGCCGTCGAACACCACCGACTGGCCCGACTGGTCGAACCCGGCCCGGCGCAACGCGTCGTTCACGTCGGCCTCTTTCGCCCCGTCGAACACCGGGGTCGAGATCGGCACGCCCTTGGTCACGTTGCCGGCGAGTTCCAGGAAATCGGCCTCGGACCGGTCGGCAAATTCGGACTCGTAGGTTTCATCGCCATAGGCATGCCGCACCGCATCCCGCACCGGGGTCATGTCGCCATGACGGCGATACTCCTTCAGCGCCTCGTCGATCCGCAGCCCCAGACCGCGCGCGGCCCAGCCCATGTGGGTTTCCAGGATCTGCCCGACGTTCATCCGGGACGGAACCCCAAGCGGGTTCAGCACCAGGTCAACGGCGGTTCCATCGGCCAGGAACGGCATATCCTCGATCGGGACCACCTTCGACACCACGCCCTTGTTGCCGTGACGTCCTGCCATCTTGTCGCCCGGTTGCAGCTTGCGCTTCACCGCGACGAACACCTTGACCATCTTCATCACGCCCGGAGGCAGATCATCGCCGCGACGGACCTTTTCCACCTTGTCGTCGAACCGGTGATCCAGCGCGCGTTTCTGCTGTTCATACTGGTCGTGCAGGGCTTCCACATCCTTGGCGTCGTTTTCTTCGGCCAGCGCGAGTTGCCAGTATTGACCCCGGCTGAGTGTCGCCAGCAGATCGTCGTTGATCAGCGAGCCGGACTTGACCCCCTTAGGACCTTTCACCGCCACCTTGCCCAGGATCAGCGCCTTCAGGCGGGAATAGATGTTCCGCTCCAGAATCGCCAACTCGTCGTCGCGGTCACGCGCCAGCCGTTCGACCTCTTCCCGTTCGATCTGCAGCGCGCGTTCGTCCTTGTCTACGCCGTGGCGGTTGAACACCCGCACCTCGACGATGGTGCCGAAGGCCCCCGGCGGCAGACGCAGCGAGGTGTCCCGCACATCGGACGCCTTTTCGCCGAAGATGGCGCGCAGCAGCTTTTCCTCCGGGGTCATCGGCGACTCGCCTTTGGGGGTGATCTTGCCCACCAGAATGTCACCCGGCTGCACCTCGGCCCCGATATAGACGATCCCCGCCTCGTCGAGGTTGCGGAGCGCCTCTTCGCCGACGTTCGGAATGTCGCGGGTGATTTCCTCCGGACCCAGTTTCGTGTCGCGGGCGGCCACTTCGTATTCCTCGATGTGGATCGAGGTGAACACGTCGTCGCGCAGGATACGTTCGGAAATCAGGATGCTGTCTTCATAGTTGTAGCCGTTCCACGGCATGAAGGCGACGACCACGTTCCGCCCCAGGGCCAGTTCGCCCATGTCGGTGCAGGGGCCGTCGGCGATCACCTCGCCGCGCACCACGGTGTCACCCACCTTCACCAGCGGGCGCTGGTTGATGCAGGACGACTGGTTGGACCGTTTGAACTTGCGCAGCCGGTAGATGTCGACGCCCGGTTCTGCGGGATCCAGCATCTCGGTCGCGCGGACCACGATGCGGGTGGCATCGACCTGGTCGATGATGCCCGACCGGCGCGCCATGATTGCGGCACCACTGTCACGCGCCACGACCGCCTCAATCCCGGTGCCCACGAAAGGCGCATCGGATTGCAGCAGCGGCACCGCCTGACGCTGCATGTTCGACCCCATCAGGGCGCGGTTGGCGTCGTCGTTTTCCAGGAACGGGATCAGGGACGCGGCAACCGAAACAAGCTGTTTCGGCGACACGTCGATCAGGTCGATCGCGTCGGGGCCGTTCAGCATGAATTCGCCGGCCTTCCGGGACGAGATCAGGTCCGAGGTGAAGCGCCCTTCGCTGTCCATCGCGGCGTTGGCCTGGGCGACGGTGTGACGCATTTCCTCGGTCGCCGACATGTAGACGACCTCATCCGTCACCTTGCCGTCGATCACCTTGCGATACGGCGTTTCGATGAAGCCGTATTTGTTGACCCGGGCGAAGGTGGCGAGGCTGTTGATCAGGCCGATGTTCTGGCCTTCGGGCGTTTCGATCGGGCACATCCGGCCATAGTGGGTCGGGTGGACGTCCCGCACTTCAAAGCCTGCGCGTTCGCGGGTCAGACCGCCCGGCCCCAGGGCCGACAGACGGCGCTTGTGCGTCACTTCGGACAGCGGGTTGGTCTGGTCCATGAACTGCGACAACTGGCTGGAGCCGAAGAATTCGCGCACCGCCGCTGCCGCCGGTTTGGCGTTGATCAGGTCCTGCGGCATGATGGTGTCGATTTCCACCGAACTCATGCGCTCCTTGATCGCCCGCTCCATCCGCAAGAGACCCACGCGGTACTGGTTTTCCATCAACTCGCCCACGGACCGCACGCGGCGGTTGCCGAGGTGGTCGATGTCGTCGATCTCGCCCTTGCCGTCGCGCAACTCGGTCAGCGCCTTGATGCAGGCGATGATGTCGGCGCGGTCCAGCGTGCGCTGCGTGTCGGGTGCCTTGAGGTCCAGACGCATCGTCATTTTCACCCGGCCAACGGCCGACAGGTCATAGCGTTCGCTGTCGAAGAACAGCGTGTCGAACAACTGGCTGGCGGCTTCCACCGTCGGGGGTTCCCCGGGGCGCATCACGCGGTAGATGTCCATCAGAGCGGTGTCGCGGCCCATGTTCTTGTCGATGGCCATCGTGTTGCGGATGTACGGGCCGACGTTGACGTTGTCGATGTCGAGCACCGGAATGTCCGTGATGCCCTGATCGAGCAGCACTTTCAGGCTGCCCCCCTTCACGCCGCCGTCGCGGTCGTATTCCATCGTCAACTCGTCGCCGGCCTCGACCCAGATCTCGCCGGTCTGTTCGTTGATGATATCTTTCGCCACATAGCGCCCGATGATGTTGTCGAAGGGGACCAGAAGCTCGGTCACCTTGCCGTCATCCTTCAGCTTTTTCACCATGCGGGGCGTCATCTTGTCGCCCGCCTTGCAGATCACCTCGCCGGTGGCCGCATCGACGATGTCATAGGTCGGGCGGGTGCCCGACACGCGGGACGGAAAAAACTTGGTGACCCAGCCCTTGTTCTTGACATGGCGGAACATCACGGTTTCGTAATAGGCGTCCATGATCGCCTCCTGATCCATGCCGAGGGCATAGAGCAGGGTCGTCACCGGCAGTTTGCGGCGGCGGTCGATGCGGGAATAGACGTTGTCCTTGGCGTCGAATTCGAAATCGAGCCACGAGCCGCGATAGGGAATGATCCGGCAGGCGAACAGCAGCTTGCCGCTGGAGTGCGTCTTGCCCTTGTCATGGTCGAAGAACACGCCGGGCGAGCGGTGCATCTGGCTGACGATCACCCGTTCGGTGCCGTTGACGATAAACGTGCCGTTCGACGTCATCAGGGGCATGTCGCCCATGTAGACGTCCTGTTCCTTGATGTCCTTGACCGACCGGGCCCCGGTGGTTTCATCGACATCGAACACGATCAGGCGCAGGGTGACCTTCAGCGGCGCGGCATAGGTCATGTCGCGCGACTGGCATTCGTCCACGTCGTATTTCGGCTTTTCAAGCTCGTATTTCACGAATTCCAGAACGGCGGTCTCGTTGAAATCCTTGATCGGGAACACCGACTGGAAGGTGCCCTGAATCCCTTCGCCGTCGCGCGGCTTGTCGCCATCGCCGGACCGCAGGAAAAGATCGTAGGAGGATTTCTGAACCTCGATCAGGTTCGGCATCTCCAGCACTTCGCGGATCTTGCCGAAATACCGACGGATACGTTTCTGGCCTACAAAAGCTTGTGCCATGGGGGTCGTCACCTTTCATCGTGTCTGGCGCGCGTCCCGTCGGGCCACGGAAGCGCGCCGCATGAAGCAGGGGGTGTCAGGTTCCATTCGTGCCGCCCGTCCCGCAGGGCAGCTCCCGAACCTGTGCCGCGCCTGGGAAGGGGCTTGATGCCAAAGCCCCTGCCAAGACGCAGAGCGCCGGGCCCGAAGACTCGGGCCCGGCGAGGATGGGTGCAGGGGCCGAAGCCCCCGCAAACCTCACTTGATTTCGACTTTGGCGCCGGCTTCTTCCAGCTTTTTCTTCAGACCTTCCGCATCGGTCTTGGAGATTGCTTCCTTGATCTTGCCGCCGGCCTCGACCAGGTCCTTGGCTTCTTTCAGGCCGAGACCGGTGATGGTGCGGACTTCCTTGATCACGTTGATCTTGTTCGGGCCGTGCTCGGTCAGCACGACGTCGAATTCGGTTTGCTCTTCCACCGGGGCGGCAGCCGCGGCGACCGGGCCTGCGGCCATCATCACGGCACCACCGGCAGCCGGTTCGATGCCATATTTGTCCCGCAGGATGGTTTTCAGTTCTTGCGCCTGAAGCAGGGTCAGACCCACGATCTCTTCAGCCAGTTTGTTCAGATCAGCCATTTGTCATTTCCGTTCATTAAGAGGGGGTTCCAACGCGGTGGGGCTGGCCCACACAGGTCAAAGGATGCGTCAAGCGGCTTCCCGCTCCTCGATCGTGGTGAGGATGCTCGCGATGTTCGAGGCAGGCGCGCCAATGGCACCGGCGATGGCAGAGGCGGGCGCACCGATGCAACCGACGATCTGAGCGATGAGCTCTTCACGCGACGGCATGGTGGACACGGCTTTGACACCATCGGCATCCAGAACCGTATCGCCCATCGCCCCGCCGAGGATGACGTATTTGTCGTTCCCCTTGGCATAGGCTTCGGTGACCTTCGCCGCAGCGACGGGGTCCTCCGAATAGGCGAGCACGGTCATGCCCGTCAGCAGGTCACCCATCTTGAAACCGGGCTTCCCTTCGAGGGCGATTCTGGCGAGCTTGTTCTTGGCAACGCGGACGGACCCGCCAACTTCGCGCATTTTCGCGCGCAGGTCCTGCATTTGTGCAACCGTCATACCTGCGTAGTGGGCAACGACCACAACGCCAGAGCTTGCGAAGATCTGGCCGAGTTCATCGACCACTTTCTCTTTTTCGGCTCTATCCACAGGTTCACTCCAAGTGTGGGGGTTGCCCCCCGGCTCATACATGTGCCGGGCGGTGCCCGACACGTTCGGGTCCGTGACAAGTCCCGAGCCAAAAATCGCCCGAGGAAACCCCGGGGACATCCGCTTCGAACCCCATCTCAGGAGGGAAATTAAGCCCTGTTTCCAGCGCACCCACCGTCTCGGACAAAGTATGCAGCCCCCGGGACGAATCACCGAAGGCTCCATCGAGGCGGGATATCGGCTCGCAAAGGGATTTCCAAGGCCCAAGCGTCGGAATGCCGGAAATTCTTGCCTATCCTGCGGCGGCGGGCCCGAACAGGGCTTTGGCCGGCGCGTCGAAGTCCACGTCAAGGCCCAGATAGGCCGACGCCATCTGCAACCGCGCGATCTGTTCGTCGTCGATGCCATGCACGGTATCGAACAGGGCGCGCAACGCCTGCTCGCGGTCCAACGGGGCGTCCATCGCCGTGACAATCGCCTTTTTCAGCCGCAATCCGATGCCGTTGCCCCGCAGACGCCGCTCCAGCCTGCCGCGCCAATGGTCGAACCCCAGCGTCACGAAATGCAGCAGCCAGGCCCGATCGGCCTGTGTCAGCACGATGTCAGTTCCCGGCGAACGGCGGGTCGGCACCGCGAAATGCGCCCGCATCCTCTTGAGCGACAGCCCGGCCCGGGTCAGGGATTTGCCGTCGCGGTGCCCCGCCATCCCGTTGCCGCGCCGGATGATGAACCCTGCCAGGCCGTAGATCTGCGTGCATTGCGACAGGGAAACGGGACCGCGAAAATGGGTGATGCTGCCCTGGGTTGTTCGGTGAAACACCAGTTCCGCCGTCACAACCCGGATCGAGCGTACCTCGGCCGCCATCCCCGACAGCACCTCCTGAAACGGGCGTCCGTCGAACCAGAACAATTCGTCGCCATCCAGAACTGCAACCCAGCCTTCGGCAACCGCGCGGTAACCATCGGTCAGGGCCGCAAGCTGACGCACCCGCCAGACGCCCGGATCGGCCACACCGATCGACTGCCAGAACGCAGGCGCGCACCGGATGACCGCCACATACTCCAGCGGTTCAAGGAACGGGATGGCGGGGTCGTCAGGATCGTCGAAATAGATCCTGAGAGCATCCGCCCCCATGGCGCGATGCCAGGCCACGAAGCGGAGCGTGGTTTCCAGCGTCTCCCTGATCACGGTGACGATGGTCACACGATCAGACGCCATGGCAAGCACCCCGATACAACAGGGCCACAGACACGATGCCCATGGCCCCCTTGATCACCGGCTGGCGGCAGAGGCGAGATCGACCGAAACCCCCGGCCCCATGGTCGAGGAGACCGACACCTTGCGCAGATAGGCCCCTTTGGCCCCCGACGGCTTTGCCCGGCTGACCGCATCCACGAAAGCGCGGATGTTGGCGGCCAGTTTTTCATCTTCGAACGACACCTTGCCGACACCGGCATGGATCACGCCGGCCTTTTCGACCTTGAACTGCACTTCGCCGCCCTTGGCGTTGGCCACGGCCGTGGCCACGTCCATCGTCACGGTGCCGACCTTGGGGTTGGGCATCAGGTTGCGCGGGCCGAGGATCTTGCCCAGACGGCCCACCAGAGGCATCATGTCCGGCGTGGCGATGCAACGGTCGAAGTTGATGTTGCCGGCCTGGATGTCCTGCATCAGCTCTTCGGCCCCCACGATGTCGGCCCCGGCCGCCTTGGCCTCGTCGGCTTTCGCACCGCGCGCGAACACCGCCACGCGAACGACCTTGCCGGTGCCATGCGGCAGGCTGACCACGCCGCGCACCATCTGGTCGGCGTGACGCGGGTCAACGCCAAGGTTCATCGCCACTTCGATCGTCTCGTCGAACTTGGCCGACGACGCCTTTTTCAGCAGCGCCACCGCATCCTCGACCGTGATCAGGGCCTTGCCCGCGACGGCTTCTTCGGCTGCGCGCATCCGTTTGGAAAGTTTTGCCATGGTTTACCCCTTGACCTCGATACCGCAGGACCGGGCAGAGCCCAGGATGATCTGCATCGCCGCCTCGATCGAGTTGGCGTTCAGGTCTTTCATCTTGGTTTCCGCAATGGTGCGAATCTGCGCGACCGACACTTTTCCGGCAACGACGTGACCCGGCTTGACCGACCCCTTGGCGCGGTTGCGCTTGCCGACCTGCGGCAGACCGGCCGCCTGTTTCAGCAGGAACGACGCTGGCGCAGTCTTGAATTCCAGGCTGAACGACTTGTCCTGATAGTAGGTGATGATCACGGGCGTGGGCGTCCCCGGGGTCAGGTCGGCGGTCCGCGCGTTGAATTCCTTGACGAACGCCATGATGTTCAACCCGCGCTGGCCCAGGGCGGGACCAACCGGCGGGGACGGGTTCGCCTGACCCGCCTTCACTTGCAGCTTGAGGCTGCCGATAATCTTCTTGGCCATCTGGCCTCTCCTTGTTCACTGCATCCGAAGATGCGGTTTAGTGGTTCGGTCCGTCACGGGCTTCCCCGCGCTCGCCTCCCACGCGATGCACGCAGATCAGGGCCCCTCAGGACCCTTTGGTGACCTGCGTGAATTCCAGTTCGACCGGGGTGGCCCGGCCGAAGATCGACACCGACACCTTCAGGCGGCTATGGCCTTCGTCTATCTCTTCCACCATCCCGTCGAAACCTTCGAACGGCCCGTCGGTGACCTTGACCTTTTCGCCGATGTCAAAGCGGATCAGGTTGCGCGGCGCTTCCAGACCTTCTTCGACGCGGTTCAGGATCTGGTTCACCTCGGCATCGCGCATCGGCATCGGCTTGCCCTGCGGCCCAAGGAACCCGGTCACCCGGTTGATCGAGGAAATCAGGTGATAGCCCTTGTTTGACATCTCCATCCGCACCAGCACATAGCCGGGCATGAACCGCCGCTCGCTCGTCACCTTCTTGCCGCGGCGCACTTCAAGCACTTCCTCGGTCGGCACCAGCACTTCGTCGATTTCATCTTCCAGACCGGCTTCGGTCACGGCGGTGCGGATCTGTTCTGCGACCTTCTTTTCGAAGTTCGACAGCACACTCACCGAATACCAACGCTTTGCCATGCCACGCCACCCTTGCCAGCCCCCGGACACCCGCCCGAAGAAGTCTTTTCGTTACAGACGCTTGATGCGTCACCCGGAACGAAAACAGCGCGCAACTCGAATCGTTGCGCGCCGGTTTCGTCAGATCATGGGCGGCAATAGACGTGTGACCCAGGTATTTCAAGAGAAATCGGTGCCTAGAAGCTGGCAAGGACCGCAGTCAGGCCGGAGCGGATGGCAAAATCGACCAGACTGAAGAACACCGCCGCCAGCGCCGCCATGATGAACACCATGATCGTGGTCAGCACCACCTCGCGCCGGGTGGGCCAGACGACCTTGGCCACTTCCGAGCGGACCTGCTGAAGAAACTGAAGGGGAGTCGGATTGGCCATGCCTGCACGCTTTCGATTGCTTGACCGCGCAGATACGCCGTCGGGGTCGGGAATTCAAGCGGGTTGGCACCTGCCCCGGATCGCGGGCCCGCCACCTCTTCCCCAGAATGGGGTCGGGGTCCTGCCCCCCCGGCCCGGTGGTCAGCGATAGGGGTCCGCCGCGTCGCGCATCCCGTCGCCCATGAAGTTGAACGCCAGGATCACCAGAAACACCGGCAGCATCGGAAACAGCAGCCACGGATAGAACGCCAGAACCGACACGTCGCGCGCCTCGGTCAGCAGGATGCCCCAACTGGTGATCGGCGGGCGCAGGCCGAGGCCAAGGAAGCTGAGCGCGGTCTCGCCCAGGATCATGCCGGGAATGGCCAGCGTGGCCGAGGCGATCAGATGCGACATGAATCCGGGCACCAGATGCCGCCCGATGATCCGCGCCGACCCGGCCCCCATCAGTTGCGCCGCCAGCACGTAATCCTCTTCGCGCAGCGAAAACAGTTTCGACCGCACGGCGCGGGCAAGTCCGGTCCAGTCCAGCAGACCGAGGATCATCGTGATCCCGAGATAGACCACGATCGGGCTCCAGGTCACCGGCATGATGGCGGCCAGCGCCAGCCACAGCGGAATGCTGGGGATCGCCTGCAGCACCTCGATCACCCGCTGGGTGATCAGGTCGAACACCCCGCCGCGATAGCCCGCGATGCCGCCGATCACGATGCCCAGAACGAACGACAGGATGATGCCGAACAGCCCGATGGTCAACGAGATGCGCGCGCCGTAAAGGGTCCGGCTCAGCATGTCGCGGCCCAGACGGTCAGTCCCGAGGAGGAAGGCCTGGCCGCCCGACGCGGGGCACATCAGGTGCAGGTCGCCCTCGACGAGACCCCAGAACCTGTAGGGCTCGCCGTGGCAGAAAAAGCGCAGTTTCTGCACATCGCTCCGGTCCTCGGTGTAGACCCGGCGCAGGGTTTCCATGTCCAGCTCCATCGTGCGGCCATAAACATAGGGCCCGACAAAGTTGCCCTCATGGAACAGCCGGACGCCCTGCGGCGGCGCATGGATGAAATCGGTGTTGCGGGTCTGCAAGCCGTAAGGGGCCAGAAATTCCACCACCAGGATCATCAGATACATCACCGCCAGAAACACCGCCGACACCAGCGCCACCCGGTGCTTGCGGAATTTCCACCACATCAGGCGCATCTGCGACGCGCCGTAGACCCGCTCCTGCTCGGCGGTCATCGCGCTGACCGACTGCGCGTCAAACGCCGCATCCGAGACGTAATGCGGCAGTGGCGCGCCGGGTTCGGGAAGCCAGTTTGTCATTTCGTGCTGCCCCCCGACAGCCGGATCCGCGGGTCCAGAAGCGCCAGCGCGATGTCCGACACCAGCACGCCCACCACGGTCAGGAAGGCCAGAAACATCAGGAACGACCCCGCCAGATACATGTCCTGGCTTTGCAGGGCGCGGATCAGCATCGGCCCGGTGGTTTCAAGGCTCAGAACGATGGCGGTGATCTCGGCCCCAGAGATGATCGCGGGAAGGATCGACCCGATGTCCGAAATGAAGAAGTTCAGCGACATCCGCAGCGGGTATTTCACCAGCGCGCGGAACGGGGCCAGTCCCTTGGCCCGCGCGGTGGTCACGTATTGCTTTTGCAGCTCGTCCAGCAGGTTGGCGCGCAACCGGCGGATCATCCCGGCGGTGCCCGCCGTGCCGATGATGATCACCGGGATCCAGATATGCCCGAGGATCGAGTTGAACTTTGCCCAGCTCATCGGCTGGTTCAGGTATTCCTTGTCCATCAGCCCGCCGATCGAGACCCCGAACCAGATGTTGGCGAAATACATCAGGATCAGCGCCATCATGAAGTTGGGGATCGCCAGCCCGATCAGCCCCATGAAGGTCAGACCATAGTCGCCCCAGCTATACTGGCGGGTCGCCGAATAGATGCCGATCGGAAAGGCCACGGCCCAGGTGAAGATGATCGTGACGACCGACACCAGAATGGTCAGCCACAGCCGGTCGCCGACCACTTCGCTGACCGGCAGGCGGTATTCGAAGGAATAGCCGAAATCGCCGACCAGCATCCCGCTGACCCAGGTGAGATAGCGGATCGCGAGTGGCTGATCAAAGCCGTAGCGGACGCGCAACTCCTCGATCTCGGCCAGATCGGCGGCTTCCCCGGCGGCCCGAAGCTCGGCGATGTAGCTTTCGAAATAGTCGCCGGGGGGCAGCTCGATGATGCCGAACACCAGCATCGAGATCAGGATGAGGGTCGGCACCATCACCATGCAGCGCCACAGGATATAGCGGATCATGCCTGTGCGCCCTCGTCCATCCAGAAGGTATCGGGCATGTAGACCCCCAGGTAAGAGGTGGGATCAAACCCGTAAAGACCCTCTTCGGGCAGGTTCTGCAACCTGGACGATCGCAGGATCGGCTGCAGGGCGGCGTTCACAAGTCCGATGACAAACACGTTGTCGGTGTGGGCGGCCAGCATCTCGTGCCAGATCGCGGTGCGTTCCTCGCGCGAGGTGCTGCGCAGCCACGCCTCGTAGCGGGCAAGCTGGGCCTGCGCCTCGGGCATGTCGGGCGCTTCGCCGGACTCGCCCTTCGATTCGTAATTGGCCCCCCAAAGCGGCCACATCAGAAGGTCCCCAGCGGTCGGCGCAAGGGCCGCGGGCGACATGTCGGGCGTCGGCACGCCGTTGTCCATCCCGCCCCAGGCCGACATCACGATCGACCCGGCCAATGCGCGGCTGCGGAAGATGTCGCGTTGCGACACCCGGATGAACAAGGCCACGCCGACCTCGCGCCAGTGATCCTTGACCAGTTGCAGCACATCGGAGTCGACCGTGCTTTCACCGGTGGTTTCGACGATGATGTTCATCGGTCGGCCATCCGGCAGCAGCCGGATCCCGGCCAGATTGCGCTCGCCCAGCCCCGCTTCATCCAGCAGCGCGTCCGCCTGTTCCGGGTCGTAGGCCGCCCAGGCACTCGCATATTCCGGCTTGTAGAGCGCCGATCCCGGCAGCACGGAATCCGCGCTTTCATTGGCAAGGCCGAAGAACGACACCATGTTGACCTCGTGCCGCGCCACCGCCAGCGACAGGCCGCGGCGCACCCGCACATCGCGCAACACCCCGCGCCAGACCGGATCGGCGCAGGTCAGGTTCGGCACCAGCGCGATCCGCGACCCCTGGGTGCGGGGCCACAACGCGACCTTGACCGGATGGCGTTTCTCGGCGGCCTTGAGGAAGGTGTAGTTGACGAAATCGAGCCCGACCATCTGCAGGTCGCTTTGCCCGGCCCCGGTCTGCGACGCGATGATGTCGGACGAGCTGACGTTCAGCAGCACCCGGTCGATGTAGGGCAGTTGCGTTCCCGCCTGATCGACGCGGTGGAAGAAGTCGTTGCGCACGAACACGAACTGCTCGGCCGGGGGTTTGGTGGTGTTGCGCCACGGGTCGAGAGTGGGGAGGTCCGGGTTCTCGGGCCGGTAAGTGCGCGACATCTTGGTGTGCAGATCTTTCCAGTCATCGACGCGCTGCGCCTTGACATGCACGGCAAGGCTCGCCTCATCGGCATAGTCGGCATGGAACTGCTTCATGTAGGCGGCCGGCAGCACCATCACCAAGGGCGACGCCCCGGCCAGCAGCGGCAGGAACCCCGGGATCGGATCGGCCCAGGTGTAGCGGACGGTCAGAGGGTCGATCACCTCGAACGTCGGACCCTGGCCTTGCGACAGAAGCTCGGTCGGAAGGCCGCCCTTCTTCAGCTTCTTGTTCAGCAGAACGTCCTGCCAGTAGTACCGGAAATCCTCGGAGGTGAACGGGCTGCCATCGGACCAGCGATGCCCTTCGCGGATGTGGAAGGTGAATATGCGATCCTCCACCACCTCATAGGCGCGCAGGATGTCGGGCTGCAGGTTGAGGTCCATGTCATAGCCGATCAACCGGGCATAGCCGTTGATCGTCATGAATCGGATATCGCGCTGCCCCCCGATCAACTGGCGGATCGTGCCGCCCCGCTTGCCTGTCCTGCGCCCCAAGGCGGGCAGGTCGACCACCCTTGGCTGCAGCGGCAGGCGTGCGGCGGTTTCGGGGTCGGGAATGCCCGTCTGCGACAGGCCGACCGTCGGGGCCATGGCCCCGGCCACCATCCCGAGGAACACCCGCCGGTCGATCATCGGCTGCACGCGGACGGCCCGAGCGAAGTGCGACCCGGCGCGACGCGGTCGCGGAGTGAATGGCCTGCCGTCACCGCATGTCCCCCAGCCAGCGTCCGGACCCGCAGGCCAAGGACCGTTTTCGGGCAAAGACTAGCCGAGCGATTTTTCCCTGTCTATCGTCAATGCCACGCCCGGCCAAAGATGACCCTGCAGGCCGCGCGGCCCGGCCCGGATTGCGCCTTACAACCCCAGCCGGGGGTGGGCCTTGTCCTTCATGTCGCGGAACAGTTTCATCATCTGTTCGGCATCCGAAATTTGCTCATCCGTCTCGGCGGCCAGAACGGCCGTGCGGTTGGCGTCCAGAAGGCCTGGCGTCGGCAGATAGACACCGACCCGGTCCCGGATGCCCTGCAGGGTTTCATGGCCCTTCAACTCCCACGCGCCATCGCAGTATCCGATGAAATCCTCGCTCGCGATCACCGGCACTCCGTATTTCTTGGTCAGACTTTCCAGCCGTTGCACCTCGTTGACCGCCGCCCCGAACGCCGAGAAGGTCAGCCGGTGCTTCAGCCCGACATTGCCCAGCATGACGTTGCCGACATGCATCCCGAGGCCGAAGCGCAACTCGCTGTCCCCGGCGGCGCGGCGGGCGGCGTTCAGCGCGGCCATCCTGCCCTGCGCCTCGGCCACGGCGCTCAGGGCGGCGCGGGCGGCCACCTGGCTTGGCTCGCGGTGACGGTCGCAAGGGTAGGCCGCCAGAAAGCCGTCGCCGATGAACGACAGAATCTCGCCGCCATTGACGTTGAACGGGGCCGCGATCGCATCGAAGAACTGGTTCAGCGTGTCTACATAGTCCTGGCGGCCCACGCTTTCGGCCAGCGCCGTCGAATCGCGCATGTCACCCATCACCAGCACCGCCCGGATCGTTTCGACATCGCCGCGCTGCACCTGCCCCGACAGCACCCGCTTGCCGGAACTTGGCCCGAGATAGGTGGTCATCATGTTGTCGGCCAGCTTGGCCAGCACCGCCATCTTGGCGGCCACGGCCAGGCTTTCCTGCAGCCGCAGCAGCACCTTGATCATGTTGTCGGTGAACCCGTCGCGCGTGTCGGTCGCCCAGGACCCCATCATGCCCTGTTCGGCGGTCTGGTTGAAGGATTGCACGAAGGCGAGATAATCGGTCGCTCCAAGCGCGTAAAGCTCGCTGAAAATCGGAAATTCGGGCGGGTCGTTCGGGTTCAGGCGTCGGCGCAGGTGATCGAGGTCGTGCGACAGCAGGTGGAAGTGCGGGCTTTTCAGAAACGTCTCGCGCGGGTCGCCATGTTCGGTGATGCGAATCCCCTGCATCGACAGGCCATGCCCGCGCAGCCAGGTGAAGCCGATGGCGCGATACAGGGGATGCAGCATCGAAAACCCCAGGTTGACCCGCAAGAGCGGCATCCCCGCCGCCGTCAGCCGCTCGCACACCCCGCTGATCAGCGTTTCCAGATCATCGCCGCGCAGGGCCGAATGTTTCAGCCAGACCGCCACCCGGTCGATCAGCGTGTCGGACAGGTCTTGGGCAACTCGGGTCATCGGGGGGCCTCACGGGGGGATGCGGCAAGGGGCGGCGGGCGATCGGGTCCGGTCCGCGTGCCAGATCGGTGATATAGGGATCACACATCGCAATACCAGTCCAGCCGACCCGCCATGCCGCGAAACAGCCGCTGCGCAACGGCCCGGCTCACGGCAGCGTCACGTCGGCGTGTGGGGCCTGCGGGGGGCACGAAAACCTGATAGGATCGCCGCATGAACCAGCACGCCGACCCAGCCCTGCCGCTGCCAACCTTCACCCGGTTCGAGGATGTAGCCGATCCTGCGGTCTATCTGCCGCTGCCCGATGATTGGGCGCTGGCGATTGCCGATGTCGTCAGTTCGACGGCGGCCATCGCGCAGGGGAATTACAAACAGGTCAACATGGCGGGGGCTGCGGTGATTTCGGCGGTGCTGAATGCCGCAGGCCTGAAAAACCTGCCCTTCGTGTTCGGCGGCGACGGGGCGTTCATCGCGGTGCCGCCGGAGGCGCAAGCAGCGTCACGCGCGGCGCTGGCCGACGTGGCGACCTGGGTTTCCGAAGAGATGGGTCTGACCCTGCGCACCGCGATGGTGCCGCTTTCGGCGATCCGTGCAGCGGGGCAGGATGTGCGCGCGGCGCGGTTTCAGGCCAGCACGCAGGTCGGCTATGCGATGTTCGCCGGTGGCGGGGCCAGTTGGGCCGAGGCGCAGATGAAGGCCGGGGCCTTTGCGGTGCCGCCCGCGCCTGCCGGGGCGCGGCCCGACCTGACGGGGCTGTCGTGCCGCTGGAACCCGGTCGCAGCCCAGAACGGTCACATCGTCTCGCTGATCGTGGTGCCGGGGGCTGCGGGCTATGACGCGGCTTTCCGCGCCTTTGTCGATCAGATTCTGGCCTTGGCGGGCGAGGGGGCGCGGCAGGGCAATCCGGTGCCCGACGGCGGGCCACCGCTGAAACTGTCCCTGGCGGGGGTCGAGGCCGAAGCGCGGCTGGAGCAGGGCTGGATCGCGCGGATGCGGGTGCGGATCTCGGTGCTGATCGCGGCGGGGCTGGTGATTGTGCTGCATCGGCTGAACCGGCCGCTTGGCGGGTTTGACGCGCGGGAATACACCCGCGACATTGAACAGAATGCCGATTTCCGCAAATTCGACGACGGGTTGAAGATGACCATCGACGTGACCGGCGACCAGTTGACCCGGATCGAGGCGTTGCTCAAGGGCGCGGCGGCAGCGGGGCTGTGCCGCTATGGCCTGCACAGTCAGGCCTCGGCGCTGATGACCTGCATCGTGCCGACGCCGATGACCCGGGACCACATGCATTTCGTCGATGGCGGGGCGGGCGGCTATGCCGAGGCGGCGAAGCGGATGAAGGCGGGGATGGTGGGGTAGCTGTTTCTTGCCGGATTTGATGTCAATCAAATCAGGTCGCGCCTGCCTGCCCCTTGGCAGGCGCGTCCTGATTTGCCCGACCGTCAGGATTGCGGAGGACCCCTTGCCTCTCCGGCGTCCCGCCTCCAAGGCAACGGACCGGGGGACGCATGCGTCCCCTGATCGGTCCGCAGAAAAGAGAGGGTAGGAACAAAGTCTTGCGCAGCACCCTACGCCTTGACGATGTGGTCCCCGGACAGCCCGCGCCGGGCGAACACGTTCCTTGTGTCCACGATCAGACCCGACCAGTCCAGCAGCGCCGCATAGTCCACCGCGTCATGGTCGGTCGAGATCAGCACCGCGTCATGCGCCTGCACCACCTCGCGCGTCAGGGGCACCGATTGGCGGCCCATCAGCGCCATGTATTCCCGCGTGCGGGGTATTTCCGTCACGTGCGGGTCGTGGAAACTGGCGCTGCCGCCGCGATGCTCGATCAGTTCGATCAGCTTCAGGGACGGGCTTTCGCGGATGTCGGGCACGTTCCGCTTGTATGCGAGGCCGATCACCAGCACCCTGGACCGGCTCAGCGCGCGGCCCAGCCGGATGTCCAGCGCCTCGGCCAGACGGCCCACCACATGGCGCGGCATGCCGGAATTGATCTCGCCCGCGAGTTCGATGAACCGGGTCGGCAATTCGTATTCGCGCGATTTCCACGTCAGATAGAACGGGTCGATCGGGATGCAGTGCCCCCCCAGACCGGGGCCGGGGTAGAACGGCATGAAACCGAAAGGTTTGGTCTTGGCCGCCTCGATCACCTCCCAGATATCCACCCCCATCGCCTCGTAGACCACCTTCAACTCGTTCATCAGGGCGATGTTGACGGCGCGGAACACGTTTTCGGTCAGCTTCACCGCTTCTGCCGTCGCATTGGACGACACCGGCACCACGCGCTCCACGATGGCCCCGTAGAACGCCGCCATCACCGCCTGCGCCAGCGGCCCGTCGCCCGCGATCACCTTTGGAATGGTCGCGGTGTTGAAGTCGCGGTTGCCGGGGTCCTCGCGCTCGGGCGAAAAGCCGAGGAAGAAATCCACCCCCGATGTCAGCCCCCCCGCCTGCAGGATCGGGCGCACCAGATCGTCCGTCGTCCCCGGATAGGTGGTGGATTCCAGCACCACCAACTGCCCCGCCCGCAGGCTGGCGGCAATCGACGCGCAAGTGCGGGTCACATAAGACAGGTCCGGGTCGCGGTGGGCGGACAGCGGCGTGGGCACGCAGATCACGATCACGTCGCAATCGGCCAGCCCGGCGAAATCGGTGGTGGCGTGGAACCGCGCCGCCTGATCCCGCAGCACCGCATCGGATACCGCGTCGATATAGGACCGCCCGGCGTCCAGCGCCACGATCTTGGCCGGGTCGATGTCGAACCCGGTCACCGCGAAACCGGCGCGCGCAATCGCCATCGCCAGCGGCAGGCCGACATAGCCCAGCCCGATCACCCCGGCCCGCGCGGATCGGTCGGCGAGCTTGCGCTGCAGGCGGTCGAAGGCGTCGGATGGGGCGGTCATCGGGGCCTCCTGCACAGCCGTCGTGCCATTTGGAAGCAAGCCCCGGGGCTGTCAAGCGCGCGACGGCAACCCCGGCAAGGCAAGAAACCCCGTGGACGGGTCGCATCGGCTGGGTTAGCGTCAGCGCGCATGTCAGACGGGGGTCCGCGCACATGGCCAACAGCAACGATCTTTTGCGGATCGAAAACCTGAACGTCCGGTTCTCCCTGCTCGGCGGGCCGCTCGATGCGGTACGCGGCGCCAGCCTGCGGGTGGCCCCCGGCAAGGTCACCGCACTGGTCGGTGAAAGCGGATCGGGCAAGTCGGTGATCAGCCAGGCCGTAATGGGCATCCTGCCGTCGATCGCAACCGCCAGCGGGCGCATCCTGTTTCACGATTCCGAAACCGCAGGCCCGCCGGTCGACCTGCTGACCCTGCCGGTCGACGGTCCGGAAATCCGTCATCTGCGCGGGCGCCGGATGGCCAAGATCTTTCAGGAACCGATGACCTCGCTGTCGCCCCTGCACACCATCGGCAACCAGATCGGCGAGGTGCTGGCGGTTCACAAAGGGGCCGGGACGGACGAACAGCGCGCCGCCACGACCGAGATGCTGGACCTGGTGGGATTCCCCGACCCCAAGCGTGCCATCGACATGTATCCGTTCGAATTGTCGGGCGGGATGCGGCAGCGCGCGATGATCGCGATGGCGCTGATCTGCCGTCCGGCGCTTCTGGTGGCCGACGAGCCGACAACGGCGCTGGACGTCACCATTCAGGCGCAGATCCTCCAACTGCTGCGCGACCTGCAGCGCCAGTTGAACATGGCGATGCTGCTGATCACCCATGATCTGGGGGTGGTGGCCAATGTGGCGGATGAGGTGGTGGTGATCTATCAGGGCCAGATCATGGAGGCGGGTCCCGCCGAGGCGATCTTTCGCAACCCGCAGCACCCCTACCTCAAGGGCCTGCTTGGCGCCGTGCCGCATTTCGACATGAAACCGGGCGAGCGGTTGAAATCGCTGCGCGAAATTCCGGTCAATGCCGGCAAACTGCTGGGCCGGACGGAAGACGCACCTGCCGCGCGCCCTGATGTGCTGCTGTCGGTGCGCGATCTGGTGAAATCCTACACGACGCGCAAGCAGGGGTTTTTCGGAACGGCCAAGGAAACCGCGGTGCGCGCGGTGGATGGCGTCAGTTTCGATCTGATGCGCGGCGAATGTCTGGGGCTGGTTGGGGAGTCCGGCTGCGGCAAGACGACCGTGTCGAAAATCCTGATGAGGGCGGTCACGCCCGAAGAAGGCTCGATCACCTACCACGACGCCGAGGGCGCGCATGACCTGCGTGCGGCGGAAGGCGAGACGCTGCAGCGCCTGCGCACCCGCATCCAGATGGTGTTTCAGGACCCGGTGTCGTCGCTGTCGCCCCGGATGACGGTGCAGAACATCCTGTCGGAACCGCTGGAGATTCACCGCCGCGGCACCCCGGCCAGCCGCCTGGAAACCGTCTGCACCCTGATGGAGGCGATCGGTCTGGACCGCCGGTATCTGAACCGCTATCCGCACAGCTTTTCCGGCGGGCAGCGCCAGCGGATCGGCATCGCCCGCGCTTTGGCTCTGGGGCCGGACCTGCTGATCTGCGACGAACCGGTGTCGGCGCTCGACGTGTCGGTGCAGGCGCAGATCCTGAACCTGCTGAAGGACCTGCAAAAGGAACTCGGCCTGACCTACCTGTTCATCTCGCACAATCTGGCGGTGGTCGATTACATGGCCGACCGGATCGCGGTGATGTATCGCGGACGGATCGTCGAACTGGCGCCGCGCGATGTGCTGATGCGCAGCCCCGTTCACCCCTATACCCGGTCGCTGCTGGCGGCGGTGCCGTTCCCCGATCTTGACCGCCCGCTGGATTTTGCCGCGCTGCAAAAGGGCATCGCCAAGGATACCTCGGCCTGGCCTGCGTCGTTTCACGACGGCGGCGAACGTCACGCCGCGCTCGACCTTGGCGACGGGCATTTCGTGCTGGCCCGCCCCGATGCGCGGGCTGCCGACCTCGCGCCATGATGGCAAGCTCCGCCGAACCCGACACTCCGCGATCTGCCCTGCGGAACCTGATGCGTTTCCGGCGAAAGGCCTGACCGATGCAGCGCCGTTTCGAGGATGCGCGCATCCTGATGTATAGTCACGACACCTTCGGTCTGGGGCACCTGCGCCGCTGCCGCACGATTGCGCATGCGCTGGTCGAAGAGTTTCGCGGGCTGAACGTGCTGATCATCTCGGGGGCCACCATCGCCGGGGCGTTCGACTATCGCAGCCGGGTCGATTTCGTGAAGATCCCGTCGGTGATCAAACTGCGCAACGGCGAATACACCTCGCTTGCCGCGCATATCGATCTGGCGGAAACCCTGAAGATGCGGCAGTCAATCATCCGCCACACCGCCGAGACCTTCCAGCCCGACATCTTCATCGTCGACAAGGAGCCGATGGGCCTGCGCGGCGAGGTGGAGGAGACGCTGGCCTACCTCAAGCCCCGGGGCACCCGGCTGGTGCTGGGTCTGCGCGAGGTGATGGACGCGCCGCACCTGCTGGATGCCGAATGGGAACAGCGCGACGTGATGCAGAAGATCGGGCAGTTCTACGACTCGATCTGGGTCTACGGCCCGCCGGATTTCTATGATCCGCTGGTCAGTCTGGACGTGCCCCCCGAGGTGCGCGCCAAGATGGATTTCGTGGGGTTCCTGCAGCGTTCCGTGTCCAGCGGCGAGGATTCCGCACAGCGCCCCGACGGCGACTATCTCCTGGTGACCACCGGCGGCGGGGGCGACGGGGCGGATCTGGTGCGTGACGTGATCGAGGCGTATCAGCAGGACGCGGGTCTGACGCAAAAGGTGCTGATCGTCCTGGGTCCCTACATGAAGGCCAAACAGCGGCTGAAGCTGACGCGCAAGGCGGCGAAGGTGCCGCTGATCAAGGTGATCCAGTTCGACAACCGGATGGAGCAACTGGTCGCCGGGGCGTCGGCGGTGGTCGCGATGGGGGGCTACAACACCTATTGCGAGATCCTGTCGTTCGACAAGCGCGCCCTGATCGTGCCCCGCGTCGTGCCGCGGCAGGAACAACTGATCCGTGCCCGACGGGCCGCCGAACTGGGGCTGGTGGACATGCTGCTGCCCGATCAGGCCGCCGATCCGCGCCAGCTTGCGGCGGCGCTGAAGGCGCTGCCGGGCCGGTTGCCGCCATCGCAGGCCGCCGGGGCCCTGACGCTGGAGGGGTTGACCCACATCGCCGACATCGTCGGGGGCTGGCTGAACGTCGCCCCCGGCAACCGCATCTCGCGGGCGGCGGGCTGATGGCGGCGCGTGCCCGGCTGGTGGTGCTGCTGAAGGGCTATCCCCGCCTGTCCGAGACGTTCATCGCGCAGGAACTGCTGGGGTTGCAGCGGGCGGGGTTCGATCTGGCGCTGGTCTCGCTGCGCCATCCGACCGACAGGAAGCGCCATCCGGTGCATGACGAGATCACCGCCCCGGTCCTGTATCTGCCGGAATACCTGTATCAGGAACCGGGCCGCGTGGCGCGCGGGCTGTGGGCGGCGCTGCGGCGGCGCGGGCTCTGGCCTGCCTTGCGCCGGTTTGCCCGCGATCTGTGGCGCGACCCGACGACCAACCGGGTCCGGCGGTTCGGCCAAGCCTGCGTGCTGGTGTCCGAGATGCCGGACCGGGCGGCCTGGCTGCACGCCCATTTCATCCACACGCCCGCATCGGTCGCGGCCTATGCGGCGCTGATCGGTGGCATGGGATGGTCGACCTCGGCGCATGCCAAGGACATCTGGACCACTCCGGACTGGGACCTGTCGGAAAAGCTGGCCGAGATGGCCTGGGTCGTCACCTGCACCCGCAGCGGGTTCGACCACCTGACCGGGCTGGCGGGCGCGGACGGCACGGTGCATCTCAGCTATCACGGGCTGGATTTGCAGCGGTTCGCCCGGCCCGACACCGCCGGGTCCCCCCGCGACGGGTCCGATCCGGCCGACCCCGTGCTGCTGCTGTCGGTCGGGCGCGCGGTGGAAAAGAAGGGCTACGACACGCTGCTGGAGGCGCTGGCGCTGCTGGATGCCGACCTGCACTGGCGGCTGGAGCATATCGGCGGCGGATCGGAACTGGCAGCGCTGAAGGATCAGGCGGCGCGGCTGGGGTTGACCGGGCGCATCCGCTGGCAGGGCGCACAGGACCAGCAGGCGGTGCTGGCGCGGTATCGCGCGTCGGACGCCTTCGTGCTGGCCTGCAAGATCGCGGCAGATGGGGATCGCGACGGGCTGCCCAATGTGCTGGTCGAGGCCGGCAGTCAGCGTCTGGCCTGCCTGTCCACCACGGTGTCGGGGGTGCCGGAATTGATCCAGAGCGGCGAGACCGGCCTGCTGGTGCCGCCCGAGGACCCCGTGGCGCTGGCCGCCGCGCTGGATCGGCTGATCCGCGACCCTGCCCTGCGCATCCGGCTGGGTGATGCCGCCTGCGCGCGGGTGCGGGCCGAGTTCGACCACCACGCAGGCATCCGCCAGTTGACCGCGCTGTTCCGCGCCGCCGGATTGGACACCGCATGAGCCGCCGCGTCCTTTACTACGTCCAGCATCTGCTGGGGATCGGCCATCTGGCGCGGGCCAGCCATGTGGCGCAGGCGATGGTGCGGCACGGCTTGCAGGTGACGATGATCACCGGGGGCGCGCCGGTGGCGGGTTTTCCGGGCCCCGGCGTTACCCACATCGCCCTGCCGGAAATCCGCGCGGGCGATGCCGGGTTTTCCGGCCTGACCGACGCGGCGGGCCTGCCCATCGACGACGCGTTCAAGGCGCGCCGCCGCGATCTGCTGCTGGCGGCCTATCACGCGGTCCGCCCCGATCTGGTGATGATCGAGGCGTTCCCCTTCGGCCGCCGTCAGGTGCGTTTCGAACTGATCCCGCTGCTGGACGCGATCCACCGCCAGCCCGACCGGCCAAAAGTCATCGCCTCGGTCCGCGACATCCTGCAGGAGCGTGCGAAACCGGGCCGCGATGCGGAAACCGTGGCGCTGGCGCAGCAGTATTTCGACCGCATCCTGGTCCACGGCGATCCGGGCTTTGTCCGCCTGGAAGACACGTTTCCCTATGCCGCCGAACTGGCCGCGATGACGGTGTATGGCGGCATCGTCGCGGCCCCGCTGCCGCCGCCGTCCGAAGACCGGTTCGACATCGTGGTGTCCGCCGGGGGCGGCGCGGTCGGCTCCGCCCTGCTGACCGCCGCGGTGGGGGCCATCCCGCTGCTGCCACCAAGCTTGACGTGGTGCCTGATCGGCGGGGTCAACATGCCCGCCGCCGAATATGCCGCGCTGCAGGCCGCGATCCCGCCCAATGCCAGCCTGACCCGGTTTCGCACCGACTTCGGCGGGCTGTTGCGCCGCGCCGACCTGTCGGTGTCGCAGGCCGGCTACAACACCGTCTGCGATGCCCTGCAGGCGGGGTGCCGCAGCCTGCTGATCCCCTTTGCGGCGGGGGGCGAGACCGAGCAGACCCTGCGCGCGACCCGCCTCGCCGCCTTGGGTCTTGCGCATCTCCTGGCGGAACCCGGCCTGTCGGCGCAGCGCATGGCCGCGGCCATCGCGACCGCCCTCGCCGCCCCGCCGCCACCGCCCAACACGCTGGACCTGAACGGGGCCGACCACGCCGCAAGGCTGATCGCGGCCCTGGCCTGACGTTTACCGGGCCCTATCGGCCCGCGCCTTCACCTCGCAGGTGGTCGATCCGCAAACCTGCCCCGGGCCTTTGCCGCGCGGGCGGGATCGGGCAGGGCGAAACCCCCGGCCACCCCCCTGACGGGACACGCGCCATCCTAGACACCCCGCGTGCCGGGCTGCTAGGGTTCGGCAACCGTCCACGCCGCCCACCCGCAGGAATTCCGCCGCCCCATGGAACGCAACCTCTCCAGATACATCTGGATCCACACCCGCGCCCAGCAGGTCTGGGTTCTGACCATCGTCGGGCTGTCGATGGTGCCGTATTTCCTGGCGCTCGACCTGCCCAAGCAGATCGTCAACGGCCCGATCACCGGTGCCGGGTTCGAAACGCCTGCCGCCACGCAACCCTTCATGCAACTGGTCTTCAACCTGCCGCTGTTCGGGCCGGTCACGCTGTTTCCCGGCGTCGATCTGGAACGCATGCCGATGCTGTTCGCGCTGTCGGGGGTGTTTCTGGCGCTGGTGATCATCAACGGGCTGTTCAAGCTTTACATCAACACCTTCAAGGGTCGTCTGGGCGAACGCCTGCTGCGCCGCCTGCGGTTCGATCTGGTGGACCGCATCCTGCGTTTCCCGCCCGAGACGTTCAAGCGCCTGAAGGGCGCCGAAGTGTCGTCGATGGTCAAGGACGAGGTCGAGCCGATGGGCGGCTTTTCCGGCGATGCCTTCGTCACCCCCTTCCTCTTGGGCGGGCAGGCGCTGACCGCGCTCGCCTTCATCTTTCTGCAAAGCTTCTGGCTGGGGATGATCACCGCCACGCTGGTCGCGGTGCAGTTCACCATCATCCCCCGGATGCGCCGCCGCCTGCTGGTGCTGGGGCGCGAGCGGCAATTGACCGCGCGGCAACTGGCGGGCCGGGTCAGCGAGATCGTCGAAGGCATCGGCACGATCCACGCCTATGACACGTCGAACGTCGAACGGGCCGATATCGCGACCCGGCTGGGCACCATCTTCCGCATCCGGTTCGACATCTACCAGTGGAAGTTCCTGGTAAAGTTCATCAACAACTTCCTGTCGCAGGTCACCCCCTTCCTGTTCTATTCGGTGGGCGGCTATCTCGCCTTGAACGGTCGGCTCGACATCGGGCAGCTTGTGGCGGTGATCGGGGCCTACAAGGATTTGCCGGGGCCGCTGAAGGACCTGATCGACTGGGATCAGAACCGGCAGGACGTGCAGGTGAAGTACACCCAGGTCGTGACCCAGTTCGCGGTCGACGGCCTTCTCGACCCCGATCTGCAGACCCTGACCGAAGCCCCCGACACAACCGTGATGAACAACCCGTTGAACGCGGTGAACCTGCGCGTCGCCGATGACAGCGGGGCCGCACAGATCGAGCGGTTGAACCTGCGGATCAACCCCGGCGAGGCGGTGGCCGTCGTCGGCGAGGCGGGACACGGGGCCGAGGCGTTGGCCGAGGCGATGGCGCGGCTCGTCTGGCCCAAGGGCGGCAAGATCGCGGCGGGCGAGGCCGACTTGCTGACCCTGCCCGAGGCGGTGACAGGCCGGGCGATCTCCTATGCCGGCAGCGACGCGTGGTTCTTCTCGGGCACCCTGCGGGAAAACCTCGTCTACCGGCTGAAACATGCCCCCCTGCGCCCGCCGGTCCGAGATCCCGAGGCGCAGATGCGCCGCGACTGGTATCGGGCCGAAGCAACCCGCGCAGGCAACCCGGATTACGACGTCGACAGCGACTGGATCGACTATGCCGCCGCCGGGGTGGACGGGCCGGGTCGGCTGACCCAATGGTTTCAGACGGTGTTCGAGGCGGTGCAACTGGACCGCGACATCATGGATCTGGCGTTGCGCTCCACGGTGGACCCCGCGCAGTATCATGGCCTTGCCGCCGATGTCGTGGCGCTGCGCAGTGCCCTGCGCGACGAGTTGGCGGCACGGGGCCTGCGCGACCTGATCGTGCCGTTCCAGCCGGGGGCCTACAACACCGAGGCGACCGTGGGGGAAAACCTGCTGTTCGGCACGGCGGTGGGGCCGGTGCTGCAGAACGCCAACATCGGCCAGAACGCCTATTTCCAGTCGGTTGTCACCCGCTACGGGTTGGCCGAGGACTTGTTTGCGATGGGCTATGAAATCGCCCAGACCGCGATCGAGCTGTTCGCCGACCTGCCGCCCGACCATCCGTTCTTCCAGCAGTTGACCTTCATGACCGCCGACGACATCCCGACCTATCAGGCGTTGTTGCAGCGGCTGCGGCCCGACGGCTTTGCCACCGCCACCGAAGACCAGCGCAACCAGATCATCCGGCTCAGCTTTGCCTATGTCGAACCGCGCCACCGCTTCGGCCTGTTGACCGATCCGTTGCGCGCCAAGATCGTCGCGGCCCGCCAGCAGTTCCACGAATACCTGCCCCCCGAGTTGCACGACGCGGTCGAGCAATACGACCCCGACCGCTATTCAGCCTCGGCCAACCTGCTCGACAACGTGCTGTTCGGGCGGATCAGCCTGAAACATACCGACGGCGCCGAACGGGTGCAGGCGGCGGTGCGCGACCTGCTGGTGTCACAGAACCTGACGGAACGGGTGTTCGCCATCGGTCTGGATTTCCACCTCGGCACGCAGGGCAAGCGTCTGACCCCGGTTCAGCGGCAAAAGCTGAACCTGGCGCGCGGGCTGCTGGCGATGTCGGACTACTATGTGTTCAACAAGCCGCTGCAGGGCCTCGATGCGCGCCTGCAGGACCAGATCCTGCGCAACTGTCTGGAGCTGCTGCGGGCGGACGGGCGGCGGCCCGGGATCATCTGGGTGCTGGCGAATCCGGCTCAGGCCGAACATTTCGACCGGGTCGTGGTGTTCAAGGACGCCGCGATGGTCGAAGATGGGACCCGCGACGCCTTGCTGGAACGAAATGGCGTGTTCCGGCAGATGCAGCGGGCATGACGGCAGGCGGCGGTTTGGCAAAGGGTGGAGGGTGACATGCTGCTGAAAGACGAGGTGCAGATGCTGCGGCAGGTGCCGCTGTTCGCCGGGGTCGATCCGGGCAAGCTGAAACTGCTGGCCTTCACCTCGCAGCGGGTCAGCTATGACGAGGGCGAGGTGCTGTTCCATCAGGGCGATCAGGGTGATGCGGCCTATGTCATCCTCGCGGGCAGCGCCGACATCCTGACCGGGTCCGACAAGGGGCTGATCAAGGTGGCCGAGGTTCAGAAGAACGCCATCGTCGGCGAGATCGCCATCCTGTGCGATGTGACGCGCACCGCCACCGTGCGCGCGCAGCAACCGGTCGAGGCCTTGCGGATCGGCAAGGAGCAGTTCCTGAAACTGCTGTCCGATTTTCCCGAAATCACCATCGAGGTGATGCGCGTTCTGGCGGCCCGGCTGAGCCAGACCACCACGGAACTGACGATCGCGCGCAGCAAGCTGAAGGTCAACTAGCGCCCCCGCACCTCGCCGGTCTGCCGGTCCACGCTCAGGCTGCGGGACGGCAGACGGGCAAGATCGCGGTTGATCATCGCAAACAGCGGGGCCCAAGTTGCCACCCCGCCCGCCGCCCGATACAGCCGCTGCCGCGCCGCCGGGATCAGATCGCGCCCGAACTCGCCGCCCATGCGCAGCCGGTAGAAATCCTCGATGACCGTCAGTGCCGGAATATCCGCGCCCGCCCGCCCGCCCGTCATGCCGGCCAGCGTCAGCCCCGGCACCGCCGCCGCCAGCACCTCGGGCCATTCGCGCCGCAGATGCCGCCGCGCCACCAGATGCCCGGCGTGCTCGGCGAGGAACCCGCCATAGGTCGCGTGCCCGCCCAACCGCCCCGGATACAGCATCCCACCCGGCATCGGCATGCCGCCGATGGCGATCGTGTCGACCGAGGTCGTCTCGCCCAGTGTCACGATCTTGTAGGCCGCCGGAAAGGCCGCCAGCGATGGCACCGCGATGTCAACCAGCCACGACCCGGCCGCCTGAAACCGGGTGGTGGCGTTCAGGTGCAGATGGCCGCTGACATGCACGCCGATCCCGGTCTCGGCCACCGCCCGCGCGGCCTGCGGCCCCGGCATCCGGCGCGCCAGTGGCGTCAGGCCCAGCAGGGCCGCCTCTGCCGCCCGGCTGTCGGCAAGCGCATCCAGCACCGGGTAATGCGAAAAGGTCAGCAACCGCTTGCCAAGGTGCCGCGCGCGCGCCGCCACATCCGTCATCCAGCGCAAAACGAACCCCTTGTGGTCCGGCATGGCGCTCCACCCCGCCCCGGTGCTGTCGGCGAAATCGTCCTGCTCGCCCGCAGGCCGGTGCCGCCCGAACGGCACCCAGACATTGGCATCGACCATCATCAGCCAGACCCCCGGCACTGGCTCCACCAGATAGGACGCGTCCATCAGCCACCGCTCGACCGACCCATCGGCCGACCGCACCGCATGGCGCCGCGCCTCGGGCGCGTCGTCCGGGCCGAACGGCGTTTCCCAATCCAGATGCGCCCCGCGAAAGAACCCCGCCCCCGGCAGCAACCCGTCCGGCACCCCCAGACAGCGCATCCGGGGGGTCACTACAACCCGCGCCGCGCCGGGGTCGCGCCGGTCCGGGTCGCTGGTGTGCAGGTCATACCCCCCGCCCGGGTTCACCAGCCGCCGCGACCGATGCCGCCCGGTGTCGGCGAATACGTCATGGTTGCCCGGCACCGCCCAGAAGGTCAGCCCCTGCGCGCGCGCGTGGTCCAGCACCGGCTGCAGCGCCTCCAGCGCGCCCACCTGCCCGTCATCCGTCACATCGCCCAGCAGGACGACATGCCCGATCCCGCGCGCCATGATGTCGGCGAGGGCAAAGCGGAACGCCGCAGCCGTCTCGTTGAACACCCGCGTCGATTTGGCCACATCGGCGGCAGGACGCAGCGCCTGTCCCGCCCCCTGCCCGAAATCGGCCTGCGGATCATGGACATGCGGATCGGCAATCACCGCGATCCGGAACGGGCCCCCGGTCATGCGCGACCCGCGGTCCGCCCGCAAAGCCGATGCAACCGGCGGGGGCAACTGCCGCAGCAAATCACCCCTCGCCTAATCACCGTGCAATCACTAGCATTTGACCGGGGCCGCTGGATGGTCCGATCCTGATCCGTGGACGTCGTCATGCCAGCCCACCCCGGACCCCGCGAACCATCAGGCCGGCCCGGCCCGGCAGCCTGCGCCGTCGGCCGACCGCTGCCCCGGGTCCTAGCGTGACGCCCGACCTGCTGCAAGTCCGCACCTGGGGCACGCGGGGCAGCCTGCCGGTGTCGGGGCCGCAGTTTTCCGAATTCGGCGGCAGCACGACCTGCATCGAGCTGCGCTGCGGGTCCGAGGTGCTGCTGTTCGACGCCGGATCGGGCATCCTGCCTGCCGGGCGCGCGCTGAAGGCCGAAGGGGTCGGCGCGACCCACCTGTTCTTCACCCATTGCCATCATGATCACATCATCGGCTTTCCCTATTTCGGTCCGCTGTTCGATCCGGCCTGCACGGTCGATATCTGGTCGGGGCATCTGGCGGGGCAGATGACGACGCACGACATGCTGTATCGCTTCATGGGCCCGCCGTTCTTTCCGGTGGCCCCCGACGTCTGCGCGGCGCGCGTGCGCTGTCACGACTTCGCGGCGGGTGATGTGCTGGCGCCCGCGCCCGGCATCACGCTGCGCACCGGGCGGCTGACCCATCCGGGCGGGGCCGTCGGCTATCGGGTCGATTGGAAGGGACGGGCGGTCGCCATCATCACCGACACCGAACATCAGCCCGGCGAGATGGACGCAGACGTGCTGGCTCTGATCGAGGGGGTCGATCTGTTCATCTATGACGCCTGCTATACCGAGGCCGAGATGACGATGTTTCGCGGCTTTGGCCATTCGTCCTGGACCCAGGCCGTGCTGCTGGCCCGCACTGCCGGGGCGCGGCGGGTGGCGATGGCGCATCATGCGCCCTGGCGCACCGATGCCGATCTGCTGGCGATGGAGGCGCAGGCGCAGGCCGCCTTCCCGACGGCGTTCTTCGCCCGCGACGGTCAGGTGACGCTGCTTTGACCGGCCGCGGCCAGCAGGTCCGACAGGCTGTGCCAGCGGCACCCGGGATGCGCGGTGGTGATTTCCAGCAACCGGTCGATGAACGCCCAGGCCGCCGAATCATGCACCAGATGATGCGTCATGAAGCCCACATGCCCGCCGGTGGTCTCTGCCACCGCCAGCCGGGCCACAAGCCCCGCGACCAGCGCCGCCGGGTCCCGCCCGCCGCGCGTGCCGTGCCAGTCGATCAGGTCGACATGCGCGTTGATCCGGGGCAGCGGTTGGCCCGCAGGCTCCGGCCCGAACACCGACAACCCGCGAAACCCCAACCCGCGCAGCCCCGCGATCACGCCGGGGTCGATCCGGTTCCACGGCGGCACCAGCACCGGCACCGCCCGCGCGCCGTGCAATCCGGTCAGCTGCGCCAGACCCTGCGCCAGATCGTGCAGCACCACCGGGGCGCTGCGTTCGGGCCCCAGTTCGCAGGACTTCCGCCCCGGCGCGGCGTGATCGGCATGTGACCAACCGTGCACCGCCACCTCGACGGCCCGGCCCTGCAAACGGTCGGCCAGCGCGGAGCCGGTGTGCTGTGGAATGACCGCCAGCGTGACAGGAACGCGATGCGCGGCACCCAGGGCCAGCAACCGGTCCAGCGCCGCGCCGGGGTCTACCGCATCATCGTCGCGCAGCCAGAACCGGGCCTGCCGCCCCGCCGCCGCCCAGCCATCCAGCGCCGCCCGCAACGGATCGAACGCGTCGCTCATCCCGGCACCCCCACCGCATCGTTCAGGATCTGCGCAAGACGTCCCCGCGCCGCCTGCACCGAATGGCGCGCCAGAACCCGGTCCCGTGCCGCCGCGCCCAGCCTTTCCCGCGCCGCCGCATCCCCGATCAGCGCCGCCACCGCCCCGGCATAGCCCGCGACATCGCCCGGCGGCGTCAGAACCCCCGCCGCGTCCGACACCACCTCGGGCACCCCCGCCACCCGCTGCGCCACCACCGGCAGCCCGGCCGCCCCCGCCTCCAGATAGGCCAGCCCGTAGGCCTCGCCGAACCCCGGCCACAGGTAGATGTCGCTATGCCTTAACGCCGCCGCCACCTGCGCCGGGTCGCCCTGACCCGCCCAGATCACCCGGTTCCCCAGCCCGGCGAACAGCCTGCGCACCTCCGCCTGCATCGGCCCCGCCCCGACGATGGTCAACCGCCAGTCGAGCGCCCCCAGCATCCCCAGGGCCTGCGCCAGCATCGCATAGCTGGCCAGTTTGTCGCCCTCCCGCATCATCGCCACGGTGACCAGACGCACCGGGCCGTCCTGCGGCACACGGGTGGCCAGAAACGGCGCGGGGTCGATGAACGGCGGCAGATCGACCAGACGCGCCTCGGGCACCGCCGCCAGGATCCCTGCCCGGTCCCGCGCCGTCAGACAGATGTTGGCTGCCGCCAGCGTCAGGCCCTCCACCACCGCCGCCTGACCGGCCGCCCAGACGCCATGATTGCGCCGGGCCGACCACGACGATTCGATGGTCACATAGGGCACCCCTCGCGCGCGGCACAGCGGCGGCCCCAGCAGGTCGGGCGACTTGCAATAGGGGTGATAGCAGACCCAGAGGTCGGGCGTTGCCGTCTGCCAGTCCGCTGCGATCCGGTGCCTTTCCCCGGCGGCGGCCCCTGCGATGGCGGCGGCCCGGTCCCGATCCAGCGGGTCGCCGCAATAGCTGCGCAACTCTGACATCAGCGCAACCGTATGCCCCGCCGCCCGCAGCGCGTCGCGCAGCATCCGCGCCATCAGCCGATCCCCCGACGGCACCGGATGGTCGGGGGACTTCAGCGGGGCATAAAAGGCGATCCGCATGGCATCGGTCCTGTCGGGAAAGGGGGGCGGGCACCTGCCACCGCCCGCAACCCTAGGGCAAATCCGGCAGCCCGGCAACGCGGGCCGCGACGAAGGTCAGCCGACGCCACCCAGACCCGCAGCCGCCGCCGCAGACATCGGCGGGGCACTGCCCGGCATGTGTGGGTCGGCACGCGGGGGGGTGGCGGGCGCGGCCCCGGCACCGCAGGACAAGGCACGAACCGCCTCGAACTGCGACAGAAAGATGCCGCCCTTGAAATGCAGCAGAAAGTCCGACCGCTTCAGCGCATCCATCACCGGGCCCTTGACCTCGGACAGATGAAACGCCACGCCGGCCGAGTCCAGCCGATCGGCAATCGCCTCCAGGCTTTCCAGCGCGCTGGCGTCGATCGCGTTGACGGCGGGGCACATCAGGATGACGTGTTTCAGCATCGGCTGATCGGCGACGCGGGCATAGATCGTATCCTCCAGCGCGCGGGCATTGGCGAAATACAGGCTTTCATCCACCCGGATCGACAGGATCGTGGGGTCGGTGATGACCCGATGCCGGTCGACGTTGCGGAAATGCTCGGTCCCCGGCACCTGCCCCACGATCGCCATGTGCGGCCGCGAGGTGCGCCACAGGAACAGCGCCAGCGACAGCCCGACGCCGGCGGTGATCCCCGCCTCGACCCCGACCAGCAGCACGGTCAGGATCGTGGCGGCCATCGCGGCGAAATCCGGTTTCGAATAGCCCCAGGTGCGCCGGATCGCGGCGAAATCCACCAGCGACAGCACGGCCACGATGATGGTGGCCGCCAGAACCGCCTGGGGCAGGAACCGGAAGAGCGGCGTCAGGAACAGCGTGGCGGCCAGGATGCCCACCGCCGTGTAGGCCCCGGCCAGCGGCGTTTCAGCCCCGGCGTCGAAGTTCACCACCGACCGCGCAAATCCGCCCGTCACCGGATACCCCCCCGACAGCGCCGAGACGATGTTGGACGCGCCGAGGGCGGTCAGTTCCTGATTGGGCACGATCCGCTGGCGCCGCTTGGCGGCCAGCGTCTGCGCCACAGACACCGATTCGACGAACCCGACCAGACTGATCAGCACGGCCGGCAGCAGCAGGTCCTGCCACAGACCCAAGTCGAACGACGGCAGCGCGAAGGGCGGAAACCCGGCGGGAATCTCACCCACGATCTTTACCCCCCGTTTGGCCAGACCGAACACCACCACCAGCAGGATCGAAACGACGATCGCCGCCACCGGCCCGGCCTTGGCCAGCAGATCGGCCATGCGCGGCTTGAACCCGCGCGCGATCAGCAGGGGTTTCAACCGCTTGCGGGTCCAGAACAGGAATGCCGTCGCCGATGCGCCGATGAACAGCGTGAAGATGTTGATCTGCCCCAGCCCGCCCAGAATGCCGCCCAGCAGATGCGGCAGCGTATCGCCCTCGGCCTTGATGCCCAGGATATGCTCGATCTGGCTGGCCGCGATCAGAAAGCCCGACGCTGTGATGAACCCCGAAATCACCGGATGGCTCAGGAAATTCGCCAGAAACCCCAGCCGCAGCACCGACATCGCCACCAGGATCACGCCCGACAGAAACGCCAGCGTGATCGCCGCCGTCAGATACTCTGCCGAACCGGGGGCGGCCACCTGCCCCACCGCCGCCGCCGTCATCAGGGACACCACCGCGACCGGCCCCACCGCCAGAGCCCGGCTGGTGCCGAACACCGCATAGGCCACCAGCGGCAGGATCGAGGCGTAAAGCCCGACCTGCGGCGGCAAGCCCGCCAGCATCGCATAGGCCAGGCTTTGCGGCACCAGCATGATCGTCACGATCACCGCGGCAACCAGATCGCTCTGCGCCTCAAGCTTGCTGTAACTCGGGGCCCAGCCGAGGATCGGCATGAAGGATTTCAGGAATTTCAACGGCTTGGCCCTTCGGTCTTAGGTGGCGGTCACGGATTGCGGTTTTGCCATCCATTCGCGCCCGCGCAGCATGGCCTGCCAGTAGACCGGCGGAAGGATGCGTTCCTTCAACAGCCACGCAAGCTGGCTCGGCTTTGTGCCGTCGATCATCCAGGCCGGGAAGGACGGCAGCAGTTTGCCGCCATAGCCGAACTCGGCCAGAATGATCTTGCCGCGTTCCACCGTCAGCGGGCACGACCCATAGCCGTCATAGACCACATCCGGGCCCGAAATCACGCCGCGATCCCGCAGCAGGTTGTGCGCCACCACCGGGGCCTGCTTGCGGGCCGCCGCCGCCGTCTTGGCGTTGGGGGCGTTCATCACATCGCCCAGGGCATAGATGTTGGGCAGGGTCTTGTGCCGCAGGGTTGCGGGGTCGACATCGACCCAGCCCGCCGCATCGGCCAACGGAGAGACGCGGACGAAATCCGGCGCGATCTGCGGCGGGACCACATGGATCATGTCGAACCCGGTTTCCACGGTTTCCGTGCTGCCGTCGGCTGCGGTCTTGGTGAACCAGGCGGTTTTCGCCGGTCCGTCGATCCGGGTCAGCCGATGCGAAAAGTGCAGGTTCGCCTTGTATTTGCCGATGTATTCCATCAGCGCCGGGACATACTCCTTGACCCCGAACAACACCGCCCCGGCATTGTAGAAGTCGATCTGTATGTTGTTCAGCCGACCCGTGCGGTGCCAGTGGTCACCCGACAGATACAGCGCCTTCTGCGGCGCGCCCGCACATTTGATCGGCATCGGCGGCTGGGTGAAGATCGCGCGGCCATGCTGCAAGCCCTTGACCAGTTCCCAGGTATAGGGGGCCAGATCATAGCGGTAGTTCGAGGTGACGCCGTTGCGCCCCAGGGTTTCGGTCAGCCCCTCGACCCCGGCCCAGTTCAGCTTCAGCCCCGGCGTGACCACCAGTTGGCTGTATTTCACCACCCGGCAGCCTTCCAGGATCACCACGTTGTTTTCCGGCTCGAAGGCCGCGACGGCGGCCTTGATCCAGCGCACACCCGACGGGATCAGCGAGCCCATCGTCTTGGCGGTGCTTTCCGGCTCGAAGATGCCACCCCCGACCATGGTCCAGCCGGGCTGGTAATAGTGGATGTCGGCGGGGTCGATGATCACGATGTCCAGATCGGGTTTGCGCGCCTTCAGGCTGGCGGCCACCGCGATGCCGGCCGCCCCGCCGCCGATGATGACGACCTCATGCGTTGCGTCGACCATTTCGGTGGGCACCCGCCCGCCGTTGGCGATGCGGCGGACCACGCCCGACATGTCATACCCCGCCGCCTTGGTCGCCGCGATGATCTCGGGCAGCGCCCGCCCCCGCCCGCCTTCGGACAGCGACCACAGGGTGGCCGACCGGGTTCCGGTGCGGCAGAACGCCAGAACCGGTTTCGGCAACCTGTCCATCAGCGCGCCGAACGCCGTGGCATCCGCGTCGCTGACCTTGCCTGCCACGATCGGCAGATAGGCCGCCGTCAGACCCGCCGCCGCCGCCGCCCCGTCGATCTCGGAAAACGACGGCTGATCGGCCCCTTCGCCGTCCGGGCGGTTGCAGATGATCGACTTGAACCCCGCCGCGGCAAGGGCCGCAATCTCGTGCGGCTGAACCTGTTCGGCGACCGACAGGGTCGGGGTGATCGGCTTGGCAGTCATCGGGGTCTCCTCCCAGAGATCGGGCGATTGGGTCGGGCGGGAAGGCTGTGCTTACAGCCCGTTGATCGGGACCTTCAGGAACCGTTTGCCGGATTCGTCCGGCGGGGGCAGATCGCCCGCGCGCATGTTGACCTGCAGCGACGGGATGATCAGGCGCGGCATCGCAAGGGTGGCGTCGCGCGCCTCGCGGGTGGCCACGAACTGATCTTCGGTGATGCCGTCGCGGACGTGGATGTTATGCGCCTTCTGCTCGGCCACCGTGGTTTCCCAGCGGATGTCGCGCCCGTTCGGACCATAGTCGTGGCACATGAACAACCGCATCTCGCCCGGCATCGACAGCACCCGCTGGATCGAGCGATACAGCGTGCGCGCGTCGCCACCCGGGAAATCGGCCCGCGCCGATCCGCCGTCGGGCATGAACAGCGTATCGCCGACAAAGGCCGCATTCCCCACCACATGCGTCATGCAGGCCGGCGTGTGGCCCGGCGTGTGCAGCACCTGCGCGGTCATGCCGCCGATCCGGTAGGTGTCGCCGTCCCTGAACAGCCGGTCGAACTGGCTGCCGTCGCGCTGGAACTCGGTGCCTTCGTTGAACACCTTGCCGAACGTGTCCTGCACGATGGTGATGTTTTCACCGATGCCGATCTTGCCGCCCAGCTTGCCCTGGATATACGGCGCGCCCGACAGATGGTCGGCATGGACATGGCTTTCGATCAGCCATTCCAGCGTCAGGCCGTTGGACCGGATGAAATCGATCACCGCATCGGCCGAGGCATAGGTGATCCGCCCCGCCGCATAATCGATGTCCATCACCGAATCGATCACCGCGCAGGATGTGCTGGCGGGGTCGCGGACCACATAGGTCACCGTGTTGGTCGGGGCGTCGAAGAACGCCGTGACCTCGGGTTTCACCGACAGATCGACGGGGTGCGGGATCGGGGCGTAGTCAGTCATGGCAGGTCCTTTTTTCAGGGATCAGGCGGTTTGACGGCGGGGCAGGGCTTGCAGCCAGCGGGCCAGCAGGATGCCCGCCCCCATCGAGATCAGGAACAGCGCGGTCGGCCAGGGCGCAAAGCCCAAGGCGGGGATTGCCCCGCCCGGGCAGAACCCGGCGATGCCCCAACCGACCCCGAACAGCGCCGAGCCGCCGATCAGCTTCGCGTCGATCACCTTCGACGTCGGCAGGTTGAATTTCGTGTCGAACAGCGGGGTGCTGCGCCGGGCGAAGATCACCCGATAGCCGATCGCCGTGGGGATCAGCGCGCCCCCCATCACAAAGGCAAGGCTGGGGTCCCAGGTGCCGAACGGGTCGAAGAAGTTCAGGACCTTGGCCGGGTTGCCCATGCCGGAAATCGCGATGCCGAGGCCGAAGATCAGCCCGGCCACCAGGGCGGAAAGGATGCGGTTCATGCGCTCAGCCTCCGAAACCGTGGCGGATCACGGTCACGGTCGCAAAGGTCGCGACCATGAAGCAGCCGGTTGCAACCAGCGAGCGCGGCGACAGCCGGGCCATGCCGCACACGCCATGCCCCGAGGTGCAGCCCGAGCCATAGGTCACGCCAACCCCGACGATCACCCCGCCGATCGCCAGAACCACGCCCGTCGCGGGCGAGGCAAAGGGGAATGACGCCCCGGCCAACACCGCCAGAAGGGGCGAGCCGATGGCCCCGGCCAGAAACGCCAGCCGCCAGCCGCTGTCGGCGTTGCGCGGTTCCAGCACGCCGCCCAGCATCGCCGTCATTCCGGCAATCCGGCCGTTGAACGCCATCAGCATCACGGCCGAAAGCCCGATCAGAAGCCCGCCGATCAGCGAGGCAAGGGGAGTGAAGGTCGTGATCATCCGAACAGGGTCTCCTGTAATCCAAGGCGCGGCATTCGTCGAAGGGCGACGACCCGCGCAAAAGCCACCTCAAAATCGCCCGCGCCGCAAGAATGGCAAACCGCGCTGGCCACCTTCCTGCCGAAAGGGCGGGCCACGGGGGCCTGCGTCCAAAGGAAACCCGACCTCACGGCATGCAAAGCCGACATGCCCGTCGACACCCTCGAAGCAACCTGCGACATTGCTATACATATTCGCAAATGCTAATACGTCAAGGATGAAAACCGCGATGCAAGACCAAACCCCGTTCCCGCTCGAAGCCAAGGCCGAGGAAGTCGCCGCCACCCTGAGCGCGATGGCCAATCCCAAGCGGCTTCTGGTGATGTGCACGCTGCTGGTCGGGGAAAAATCGGTGGGCGATCTGGCCGAGATCGTGCAACTGAGCCCCGCGGCCCTGTCGCAGCACCTGAGCAAGATGCGCGCGTTGCGGCTGGTGTCCACCCGGCGCGACGGGCAGACGATCTACTATAGCCTAGCCAGTTCCGAAGTGCGGGCCGTGCTGGAAACCCTGTATCGGGTCTATTGCGCGCCCGACTGCTGACCCGTCAGCGCGCGGATCAGCCGGGTTTGCGGGCCGCCAGATGGGTCGGGCAATGCTCGCCGCTGTCCAGGACCGGGATCATCCGGGTCCAGATGCCGATGTTCTGATCCACGAAATCCCGCCCCACCACCCGGGCCGCCGCGGTGCCAACCTCCCCCTGCAGCCGGTCCAGTTCCTCGCGGGCGCGCAGGCGATACCAGCCGTTGCGCGAGGTGGTCGTGCCCCGCTCGAACCCCGCTGCCGCCATCGCCTCCTGATAGCGCGACGGGGTGGCCATCCCGAAATCGAGGCCCTCGGCGGCGATGTAATCGGCCATCAGCGGGCTGATCCGATCTGTCCCGATCAGCCAGTCCGACGCCAGGAACCATCCGCCGGGTTTCAGCACGCGAAACACCTCGGCCATCAGGGCGTGCTTGTCGGGGATATGCACGATGCTGTCCTTGGAAAACACCACGTCGAAACTGCCGGGCGGAAACGGCAACGGGCCCGGGGCGACCTTGACCAGACCGATCCGGCCCGCCAGCCCGGCGCTGCTGACCAGCCCGCGCGCATGGGTCAGCACCGGATCCTCGACATCCAGCCCCGTCACATATCCCGCGCCATGATTTCGGACCAGCGCGATGTCGATCCCCCCGGCCCCGCAGCCGATGTCCAGCACCGACTTTCCGGTCAGGTCATGCGATCCGATCACCCGCGCCACCTCGTCCGGCCCGCCGGGCGACAGGAACCCCTCGCCCCAGACGGCCTCAAGCATCGCGATCATGCGGGGGGGATAGTGATCTTCGCTCATGCGGGGTCCTTTGCCGGGTCATGGTGGTGAAAGACGAAGGCCAGCTTGTGCCCGTCGGGAGCGCGGACATAGGCCACGTAGAAATCGGGCGTGTAGTAATCACGCACCCCCGGCGCGCCGTCGTCGGAGCCGCCGCAGGTCAGGGCAAGCGCATGCAGCGCGCGCACCTGCGCCGCGTCCCGCGCGGCAAAGGCAAAGGTGCCGCCGTTGCCGGGATGCGCGGGCTGTCCGTCGAACGGCGGGCACAGGTAGAACCCGAACCCGCCGTCATAATCCTTTCCCCAGCCCGCCCAGCCGTCGCCCAGACCGTCCAGCCGGTCATGCCCGAGGCTTTGCAGGATCGGCCCCCAGAACGCAGCGGCGCGGGCGATGTCGTTGGTGCCGATGGTTGTGTAAAGCAGCATGGTCCTACCAATCCGGCGCGCGCCAGACCTCGACCCCCTTGAACAGGGTCGACAGCACGCGGGTTGCAGAGATGTCGGTTGCCGGGCAGGCAAAGATATCGCGGTCCAGCAGGATCAGGTCGGCGGAAAAGCCCGCGCGCAACATGCCGGTGAACGCCTCGCGCCAGCAGGCGCGGGCGGCGTTGACGGTATAGCCCTGCACGCATTCCTCGATCGTCAGCGCCTGATCGGCCAGGAACGGCTCTGCCGGGTGATCATCGGCCCGCTTCTGCCGGGTGATCGCGGTTTCGATGATCTCGAACGGGTTGAGGGTCGACACCGCCCAGTCCGACGACAGGCACCAGTCGGCCCCCGCCTCCAGCATCCGGCGGAAGGCATAGACATCGGGCCAGCGCGCCCGACCGATCATCGCCAGCGACGGGTCGGAATAGGGCGGCTCCAGGCGCGCCCACAGCGGCTGGATGTTGGCGGTGGCAAGGCCCTGCAGGCGGGCCACATCAGCCGGGTCCAGCAGTTGCAGATGCGCAAGCTGGTGCTGCGCGGGCCAGGCGCCGTTGGCCGCGCGGGCCGCCTGCAACCCGTCGAGGGCGCGGCGCGCGGCGGCGTCGCCGATGACATGCACGTGGATGGCGAACCGCGCCGCATCCAGCGCGATGAAAAGGTTGTTCGTCTCTTCCGCCCCGAACATGCAGGGCGCATTTCCACCTGCCACATCGGCATAGTCCTGCAGGGTCGCCGCCGTGCGGTTTTCAAACACCCCGTCCATGAAGAATTTGGCCGATTGCACGTGGAAATCAGGGCCCGGATGCGCCGCGCGCAGGGCGGCCAGCCGGGCGACGGCGGTTTGCGGCGTGTCAGCCGCCGTCACCAGCGCCGCCCCCGCCACCCGCAGGGTCAGCGTGCCGTCAGCCACAGCGCGGGCATAGACGCCTGCTTCGCGGTCGGTCACCCGCGGGTCCAGAACCCCGGTGATCCCATGCCGGTTGGCCAGCGCCATCGCGGCCTGCAGGCCCGCCATCCAGTCGGCATCGCTCAGGCCCGGCAGACGGTCGGCGACCAGCGGGATCACCTCTTCATGCAGCATCCCGGTGGCGCGGCCCGCAGCATCGCGGACGATATGGCCATTGGGCGGATCGGCCATGTCCTGCACCCCGGCCATCGCAAGCGCACGGCTGTTCAGACAGGCATTGTGGAACGAGCTGTCATATATCAGCACCGGGCGGTCGCTGATGGCGCGGTCGATGACCTGCGCGGTCAGGTTGTGATCGCCAAACACCCCCGCCTGCCAACCGGAACCCAGAACGATGGGCATCTGCGCCTTTTGTGCCGCATGGGCCTGCAGCGTGGCGATCAGCTCGGCCTCGCTCGCCGCGTCATAAAGATAGGCGGCGGTGGCAAGGTCGACGCCGCCAGACAGAAGATGGATATGCGCATCCTGAAACCCCGGCAGCACCAGCCGCCCGCCCGCGTCGATCTTGCGCGCCGTTTCGGGCGCGGTGCCCCGCCCCAGGGCCGCGATCCTCTCCCCCCGGATCAGCAGCCAGTCGGCTTCGGGTGCCGTCGGGTCCATCGTGCGGATGCGGGCGTTGTGGATCAGGGTGTCAGACATCTGCCGGTTGCTCCAGTGCGGCCCAGTCGTCGGCGTCGATGACATGGGCGGGTTCGTTCACATCCCGCGTCCAGACGAACAGGCACAGGAACGGCATGGCACCGACCCGCGTCAGGTGCGGCTGCAGCGGCGGGTTCCAGACCGGCTGGTGCGCGGGCTTCGTCATCACGGGCCGACCCGGGCCAAACCGCCAGCCATGCGGGCCGGTCAGCGGTGCATAAAGCTCTGGCGCGGGATGGTGATGGTCGCGATACACCACCCCCGGCGCGATCAGGAAAAGCCCCAGTTCGAAATCCGTTGCCGCGAACGGCGCCTCCCCGCCCCGGATCGCGGCAAAGGCATGACCCCGGGCAAAAGCCGGGCCGATCCTGTCCGGCGGATAGGCGTCATAGGTCACCCACTCCAGCGCCGCCGCCGCCCCGGCAATCGCGGCGGCAAGCTGCGGCTGATCGGGGGCAACTGCCCGCAGCGCCGGGTCCAGCCACCGGTCGGTCACCGGATTGCCGCGCGGGGTCATCGGGCGCGCCGGACCCGGATCAAGGGGCAGGCCCGCCCGCACCTCGGCGGCACCCGGGTGATCCAGCGCCAGCAGATAGTCCCGGGCGGCGGCATAAAGCGCGCGCAGCGGGGTTTCGGGCGGCCCGACTTGCGGCACCGGCAGCCCCGCCTCGCGCAGCACCGCCAGCGGGTCGCGCCCGTCATGCGCCGAGGCGACCCGGTACACCTCCAGCACGTCGGCGCTGATCCGGCCCTGCCGCCACAACTCCATCGCGGCCCCGTACCGCACCCGGCCGGACCCGGGCAGGCCCAACGGCGTCAGCAGATGATCGCGCGGGTCAGTCATTGTTGCGGTAGGCCAGGCGTTCATCCAGAAGCCGCCGCTTCTCTGCCCGGTTCATGATGATCCCCGCCGCCACCACGCCCAGCCCGACCGTCAGCACCATCAGGGTGGCCAGCGCGTTGATGTCGGGCGTCACCCCCAGCTTGACCTTGGACCAGATCAGCAGCGGCAGCGTGGTCGCCCCGGGACCGGTGACGAACGAACTGATCACGACGTCATCAAGGCTGATGGTGAAGGCCAGCAGCCACCCCGACAGGATCGCGGGCGAGATCACCGGCAGGGTGATGTCGAACATCACCTGCCAGGGGCGCGAGCCAAGGTCCATCGCCGCCTCTTCGATGGCGCGGTCCGACTGCACCATGCGGGCCTGCACGATGGTGGTGACAAAGACCATCGAAAAGGTGATGTGCGCCAGCGTGATGGTGGTAAAGCCGCGCTGTCCGGGCCAGCCGACCCAGTCGGCCATCAGGATGAAGAACACCAGCATCGAGATTCCGGTGATCACCTCGGGCATGATCAGGGGGGCGGTGACCAGCCCGGAAAACAGGATGCGCCCGCGGAACTTCGGAAACCGCGCAAGGGTGATCCCGGCCATCGTGCCCAGCAGGGTGGCAAAACAGGCCGACACCAGCGCGATCTTCACCGACAGGATCAGCGCGTTGATCACCGCGTCGTTCGACAGCAGCGACACATACCATTTCGTCGAAAACCCGCCCCAGACGGTCGCCAGCCGCGACGAATTGAAACTGTAGACGATCATCGACAGGATCGGGATGTAGAAGAACGCGAAGCCGAAACACATCACGGTCACAAGGAAGGGCAGGCCGCGCTTCATTTCGCCCGCTCCGCCTTGGCCTGATAGTGGCTGTAGATCATCGTCGGGATCACCATCAGGATCAGCAACGCCACCGCCACCGCCGAGGCCATCGGCCAGTCGCGCGCCTGGCCGAATTCGTCCTGAATGATCTTGCCGATCATCGGCTGCGAGGCGTTGCCGACCAGCGACGGGATCACCAGTTCGCCCGCCGCCGGAATGAACACCAGCATGCCGCCCGCGACGATGCCGGGAATGGACTGCGGCAGGGTCACGTCCAGAAACACCCGGGTCGGTCGGCTGCCAAGGTCCATCGCGGCCTCGTCCAGCGTCGGGTCCAGCCGTTCGAGGCTGGCATACAGCGGCAGGATCATGAACGGCAGATAGGTATAGACCATCACCAGAATGACCGCGAAATTCGTGTGCATCATCGGCACCGACTTCACCGCCCAGGACAGCGGCACGAGGAAATTCCATGCATCCGTCAACAGGCCGTTGAACCACGAATTCTTGCCCATCAGCCCCATCCAGGCATAGACGCGCAGCAGGAACGAGGTCCAGAACGGCAGGATCACCAGCATCAGCAGAATGTTGCGCCAGCTTCTGGAAACGCGGGTCAGCCCAAGCGCCATCGGATAGCCGATCAGCAGGCAGAAGACCATCGCGACAAAGGCATTGAAGATCGAGGTCAGGAAGGCCCGCAGATACAGCCCGTCGGTCAGGACGCGGGAAAACGGCTCCCAGTTGATCCAGGGATGCGCGCCGCCAAAGGAAAACGGTGGCGCGGTGGGGGTGTTGGTGGCGACGCTCATCGCCAGCACGATCAGGAACGGCAACAGGAACCAGACCAGCAGCCAGACATAGGGCGTGCCGATCAGCAGCGCCGTCCAGCCCTTGATGTCGAACCAGCGTTGAAGGCGGCCCTGCTCCATGATCAACCCACCAGCACGATAGCCGAGGACGGATCGAAGGCCACCCAGACCGCGTCATCCCAGTCAACCACCCGCGCGCCTTCATCACCACGCCGCGCATTGACCGCATGCGCCTGCACCAGCCCCCCCGGCAGGGCCACGCGATACAGGCTGTCCTTGCCGAAATAGGCCAGATCCTTGACCTGGCCGTGAAAGACATTTGCCCCCTCGGGCCGTTCGCGCGACAGCGCCAGCTTTTCCGGCCGGATCGCCAGCGTCACCTTCTGCCCCTGCGTGGCCGCCGCCGTGTCGCGGGCCATCACCTCGCCCCCCAGACCGGGGACCGCCAGCCGCAGCATCCGGTGTTCGCGCGCCAGCACGGTCGCCTCGAAACTGTTCACCGAGCCTATGAAACCTGCGACAAACTTGCTGGCGGGGAATTCGTAGATCTCGGTCGGGTTGCCGACCTGCTTGACCTCGCCCCGGTCCATCACCGCAATCCGGTCCGACAGGGTCATCGCCTCTTCCTGGTCATGTGTCACGACCATGAAGGTGACGCCGGTGCGCTGCTGGATCGACATCAGCTCGAACTGGGTATGTTCGCGCAGCTTCTTGTCCAGCGCCGCCAGCGGTTCATCCAGCAGCAACAGCTTGGGCTGCCGCGCCAGCGCCCGCGCCAGAGCCACCCGCTGCCGCTGGCCCCCCGAGATCTGATGCGGTTTGCGGTGACCGAAGTCGGTCAGTTGCACCAGATCCAGCATCTCGGCCACCCGTGCGGCCTTGGCGGCCCGCGACAGCCCCGCTTCGTGCTTCAGGCCATAGCCGACATTCGCCGCGACCGTCATGTGCGGGAAAATCGCATAGGACTGGAACATCATGTGGACGGGCCGCTCCCATGGCGGCACCCCGGCCATATCGCGGCCATCCAGCGAAATGCGCCCCGCCGTCGGCTCCTCGAACCCCGCCAGCATCCGCAGCAAGGTGGTCTTGCCGCAGCCCGACCCGCCGAGGAGCGAAAAGATCTCGCCCTTGGCCACGGTCAGCGACACGTTCCTGACCGCCTCGAACGTGCCAAAGGATTTCGAGACGCCTTCGATGCGCAGGAACGGCTCGCCTTCCGCAGCGGGCATCCGTCAGCCACCCGTCTTGATTTCGGTCCAGGCGCGGTTCAGCTCCGATTCCTGCTCGGGTGTCTGCGGCAACGGGGTGTAAAGCCGCGCGATCGCGGTGGCATCGGGATACACCGCCGGGTCGGCCAGGATCGCCGGATCGACGAAGGGTTTGGACGCCAGATTGACGTTGCCATAGCCGGTGAAGTTGGTGCAGGCGGCAATCACCTCGGGACGCAGCAGGTAATCGAGGAACCGATGGCCGTTGTCGACATTGGGCGCGTCCGCGGGCATGGCCCAGACATCATACCAGGCCGGCGCGCCGGTTTTGGGCACGAAATACCCCAGGTTCATCTCGATCCCCGCCTCGGCCGCGCGGGCCTTGGCCACGCCATAATCGCCCGACCAGTTGTTGATCATGCAAAGCTCGCCATTCGGAATGGCGGTCAGATAGTTGGCGTTGTCGAAGGTCGTGATGAACTCGCGCACCGGTTTGACGGCTTCGACCAACTTGGCCCATTCGGGTGGACCGGCGGTATTGGGGTCGATCCCGAGATAGCTGAGGATCATGAATCCGATATCGTTCGGGCTGTCCAACAGGGAGATGCCGCAATCCGCCAGCAGCGCCGCGTATTCCGGCTTCATCAACAGGTCGAGCGACTCTAAGTCGGCATCGGGAATTCGCTCCTTCACCATGTCGATGTTGTAGGTGATGCCGACCGAGCCCCACATGTAGGGCACGCAATGTTCGTAGTTCGGGTCATAAAGCGAAAAGACTTTCAGGATGTCGGGGTCGAGGTTGCCCCAGCCGGTCAGTTTGGTGCGGTCCAGCTTCTGCAGCACGCCGGCCTGCAGCGACCGCGGCAGACCCTGCCCGGAGTGCAGCACCACGTCATAGCCGGTGGAACCTGCCAGCAGTTTGGCCTGCATTTCCTCGGCGCTGGCATAAAGGTCATAGACCACGTCGATGCCCGTTTCGGCGGTGAAATCGGCCAGCGTGGTTTCGCCGATGTAATCGGCCCAGTTGTAGACATTCACCACCCCGGCCTGCGCCCAGGACGGGCGCACCCAAGGCGCGGCCAACGCGGCAGACGTGCCGATCAGGACCTGACGACGATTCACTCTCATGACAGTCTCCCCGGTATTGTGACAGTTTCTTTGCGCATCAGCCTATTCCAGTCCGATTGTCTGGCAAGACATTTCCGCGTTACGCGCCGCGATTTGCTCTTCGGGTGGGGCGCGGTCCAGCGACATGACCGGCAGGAGGCGGCGCAGGCCATCATGGTGGCGGCGCAGGCCGTATTCCAGATCCGACAGATGAAACCCTTCGAACGAAGCCGATTTCATCGACTCGTTCGACCAGATCGACAGTTGCCGGTCCTCGGCCGAAGTGGCGCGGTCGATGCGGTAAGCCAGATAGCGCGCGGCCCGCGTCTGACGGCTCTCGTTCGCCCAGCGATACCCCCGCCCCGTCAGCCGCGTCATCCCTTCGGACAGCGGGATGTCGTGATAGATCTGCACTCCCTCGGGCGTCATGGCGAACACAGTGTTCGGAAACAGGCCGTAATAGGTCCAGGCCTTTTGCAGGTGCCGGGGCAGATCGGGCCGGTCGGGCGAGATTCGGGCGTAGTTGCGCACCGACCACAGCTTGCCCGGCACATCGCCATACCAGCCGATCGACATCGTCAGCCCGTTTTCCAGATAATGGTCGGTGTAGGTGCGCCCATACAGGTCCTGCAGGCCGGGATGGGCCATCGCGACGTGATAGCCTTCATTGTCCACGTCGCGGACCGATTTCCAGTTCACCGGCAGGTCGGTGGACCACTCGGGTGCCATCAGCGGCAGCAGGTCTTTCAGGCGATAGGCGGCGAAATCGGCCGCGAACGGGGCCATCAGCGTGGCGATCGACGGTTGCGGGCCGGGCGACAGGCGCAGGAAGAGGAAGCCGTGGAACACCTCCATCTCGATCGGCTTCAGCCCGAACTCCTCGCGTTTCATCTCGCCGAAGGATTTCGGCTGGGCCGCCCCGCGCAGCGTGCCGTCGAGGTTGTAGACCCAGCCGTGAAACGGGCAGACGATCGCCCCCTTGCAACTGCCCGACGCGCCATCGACCACCCGCGCGCCCCGGTGTCGGCACAGGTTGTGAAAGGCGCGCAGGACGCCGTCCTGCCCGTGCATCACCACCGCGCGTTCGCCGAGGATGTCGAAGGTCAGCCAGTCGCCCGGATTGGGCAGATCGCTCGCGTGGCCGACCACCTGCCAGTGGGTCAGGAACAGGTGGGTCCGTTCCAGATCGAACAGCGCCTTGGAATGATAGGTCCAGGCGGGCAGGCCGACCCGGTCCCAGTCATTGGGAACCGGAAGTGTGGGATAGGGAAGCGTGGTCATAGCGGGACCTCCATTTCGTTGCGCACCCATTGGTGAAAGCGGTGGATCTCGTATTCCTCGGGCATCAGCCGCGCCGCCGTGAACGCAGGCGACCGCATGCCGCGGTGGTTCATCTCGGACGCGGCCCCGTCCTGGACCATCACGATCTTGGCAAAGGCGGCCACCTCGGCGGCGTCGAACCCCGGCTGGGCCAGCGTTTCGGGCGCAAAGAACCACTCGGCGATCAGCCCGGTCCTTTCCGGCCCCAAAGGCACGATGCGCACGGCCCGCACATAGTCCACATGCGCCACGACGTAAGTCGACGGCCAGAGCGTGACAAAGGTATACCCCGCCCGCCGCTCGGCCTCCGTCAACCCGGCAAACACCGGCCCGCAGGCCGCACCGTCCGCCGTCCAGCTTTGCGCGCCCGCCCGCAGGTTCGCGGCCACCGGATCGTGCGGTGTCCATCCCAACGCCTCGTTCCGGCCCATGATGCCCTGGCCATAGACCGGGACCAGATCGCACAGTTCGGGGTGAATGCCGGGGCAGTGCAGGCATTCGGAGTAATTCTCCCAGAACGCCTTCCAGTTGCACCCGATCTCGACCTCCCAATGGTGCCCGGTCACCAGACCGCCCATCGGCCAGTTGTCCAGCGTATCCAGCCCCACATCCGCCCACAACGGGCCGGGATCGGACGCGAGGTTCAGGAACACGAAGCCGTTCCACACCTGCAGCGCCACGGGTTTCAACCCATGGGCCGCGCGGTCGAAATCGCCGGTCGGCACGGCATGCGCGGTCGACACCAGCCGCCCATCCGACGCCGCAAAGGCAAAGGCGTGGTAGGGGCAACGGATCAGCTTGCCGACCTCTTCCACCGCCGCGCGGCACAGTTCCGACCCGCGATGCGGGCAGGAGTTGTGCCAGGCCGCAAGCCCGCCTGACGGGTCGCGCACCACGATCACCGGGGCCGCGCCGACCGTGACGCGCCGCATGGTGCCGACGGAAAAATCGGCCGCGCGCCCGACCATCACCCACTGCCGGGCAAAGATCGTCGCCATTTCGCGGTCATACCAGCCGGGGTCGAGGTATGCCGCGCGCGGCAGCCCTTCGGGACAGTGATCGAGGCGCGGGGAAAAAGGGTGGCGGTCGGCGGTGCCCATCAGAACCTCCCCGGCGGTGTGGCGCGGCGGCGGTCGGGGTTGAAGAACGGCCGATCCACCACCCGCGCCCGCATCATCAGCTTTTCATAGTGCAACTCGCGCAGGGCATAGATCTCGGCCCAGATGTTGTCACCCTTGGCATGTTTGGTCAAAACCTGTGCCAGCGCGATGTTCTTCTTCAGGCTGGGCGACCAGCAGGCGCCGGTGATCACGCCGACCTCGTGCTTGCGGTTGCGATACAGGATCGCCCCTTCGGCGGAAATGTTGCCGTCGATCTCCAGCCCGACGAAGGACCATGTCGTGCCGGCGTCGCGCTGCCGCCGCAGGGCCGCCTTGCCGGTGAACTGCCCCTTGTCCCAATCGATCAGCCAGCCAAGCCCCAGTTCCAGGGGCGAGCGCAGCCGGTCTTCGCGCACACAGACATCGGCCGGGGTGAAATCGAACCCGGTGATGACAAACCCCGCCTCCAGCCGCGCGATGTTCAGCGCGTGCGACCCGATGGGCCGCAGGCCATGCAGCGCGCCCGCCGCGAAAAGCGCATCCCACAGCGGCAGCGCAAGGTCGGGGGTCGTCCACAGCTCATAGCCGAGATCGCCGGTGAACCCGGTGCGCGAGATCATCAGGCAGCCCGTGCCGAAGGCAAACTCGGCCATCCGGAACGGCTTCAGCGCGTCGATCGCAAACCCCGCCCGCCGCAGGATTTCCGCCGAGGTCGGCCCTTGCAGCGACAGGGCGGCGATCTCTTCGGTTTCCTCGGTGATCGTCACGTCAAAACCGAAGGCGCTGTCCTGCAGCCAGGTCAGATGGCGTTCCTGACAGCACAGGCGAAACCGGTCGGGGCCCAGCCGGAACAGTGTGCCATCGTCCAGCAGATGGCCCGCGTCATTGACCCAGGCCGTGTAATGCACCCCGCCGGTCGACAGTTTCGCGGCATTGCGCAGCGTCAGGCGGTTGAGATACTCGACCGCCTGTGGCCCGGCGATGCGGTATTTGATCATCGGGCACAGGTCATAGACCGTGGCGGTGTTGCGGATCGCCGAATGCTCCATCGCGAGATCGGAAAAGGTCAGCGCCGTGGTGTAGCCACCCCAGTTGCCCCAGGCCCACAGCTTGTTCGCGGCTTCGGTCCGGGGGTGGAACGGCGTTTTCAGCAGCGGGGTTTCGAAATGGCGCAGGGCGGTCATGTTGCGGCCTCCATCGCGGCGGCGGCGTTCCAGCCGGGCGTGCCCGAAACCCCGCCGCCGGGGTGGCATCCGGCCGAGGCGAGCCACAGGCCGGGGATCGGCCCGCGGTATTGCGCGAGCCCCGGCAGCGGGCGCAGGAACAGCATCTGTTCGACCGACAATTCGCCCGCATGCCATTGCCCGCCGGGCAGGCCGAACCGGTCTTCGATGTCATAGGGCATCAGCATCTCGCTGTGCGTTACCAGCGCGCCGATGCCGGGGGCATGCGCCTCCAGTTGCGACAGGCAGGCGGCCAGCATCGCCGCGCGCGCCCCATCCCGGTCGGCGGGGGCATGCGGGGCGAATTGCGCGATGGCGGTCAGTCGGTGCAGGCCGTCGGGCATGGGGTCCTGCGCCGTTGGGATCATGACCTCCATCACCGGGCGTTCCGGCACGCGGCCATATTTCACCGGGTTGAAGCTGCGTTCCACCGCATGTTCTGATGACGCGATCAGCAGGCGGTCCTTCGGGTTCGCCCCGCGAAAATCGGGCAGGCCGCGCAGGGTCAGGCTCAGCTTGGCCGCGCCGCCCCGCGCCTTGTGGTGGCGGGCGCGGGTGGTCAGCCCCGCATCCAGATGGCGCGGGCCGACAAGCTGCAGCAGGGTGGTCTTCGGCGCGATGGCCGAAACCACGCGGGCCGCCCGGATGTCTTCGCCATCCGCAAGGGTCACGCCTACCGCCCGCTCGCCCTCGACCACGATCCGCGCCACCGTCGCGCCGCAGCGCAGGGTCACGCCACTGGCTTCCGCCGCCCGCGCCATTGCCGCGCCAAGCGTCGGCATCCCGCCCCGGGGCAGCCCCAACGCGCCTTGCACCCCCGCCGTCTGCCCCGACAGCCGCACGAGCCAGGGCAGCACCGAATTGGGCGATCGCGGGCCAAGCCAGCCCCCCAGCGTCGCATCGAACGCCAGCGCCCCCTTCAAGAGCGGCGTCGACAGCTCGTCGTCCAGCAGGTCATGCACGTTGGTCAAAAGGATGCGCCCCAGCTCGCGGAACTCTGCCGCCCCCATCAGCCGCGCCTTCAGGCCGATCATGGCCAGCTTTGCCAGCGGATTGCCCACACCCGTAGCGATGCGCGGCGGCGCGAGGTGGTTCAGGGGCGCAAGCACCGCCGCAAAGCGCAGGAGCCGCGCACGCAAGGCCGCCCAGGCCGCACGGTCGCCCGCCGCGACATCCCCCGTCAGCACGTCCCCGACCGGGCCTTCCAGCCGCAGGTGCCGCCCGTCCAGCGCCAGCGCCGTTGTCGCAAGGTCGGGTTCCAGCCACTCCAGCCCGTGCCGCGCGAGGTCCATCGCCTGCGCCACCCGCGGATCGAGGTTGTAGGACAGATGCGACAGCCCCGCCCCGCCCCCCGGCGCGGCGGCCGCCTCCAGCACCAGAACCCGCGCGCCCTTGGTGGCCAGCCGGTGCGCCGCCGCCAACCCGTTCGGCCCCGCCCCGATCACGATGGTGTCAAACGATGGCATAGGCGTCGCTCATGTCTTTCGCGGGCATCCGCATGTCGCGCAAAATCTCCGCCGCCGCATTGCGCCCCGGCGCGCCCATCACACCGCCGCCGGGATGGGTGGACGACCCGCAGATCCACAGGTCCTTGATCGGTGAACGATAGTTCGCATAGCCCGGAACCGGTCGGTTGAAGAACATCTGATCGAAGGTCAGCTCGCCTTGAAAGATGTTGCCTTCGGTCAGGCCGACCTCGGCCTCCAGCTCGCGCGGGGTGCGCACTTCCGCATGCAGGATCAGCGATTTGAACCCCGGCGCATAGGCTTCGATCTGGTTCAGGCAGGCATCGCGGAACCCGTCGCGGTCGGCATCGGTCCACTCGCGGCCCTCGATCTTGGGCGGGGCGTATTGCACGAAACACGACATGAAGTGTTTGCCCGGCGGGGTCATCGTTGGGTCGATCAGCGTGGGAATCATCACATCCTGGAACGGGCTGCGGCTGTAGTGCCCGGCCTTCCAGTCGTCGTAAGCCGCCTCCATCTTTTCGATGCTGTCGGTGAAGTGCAGATCGCCCCGGATGTTCGGCGCGCCTTCGGGCAGGGCGGTGAACTTCGGCACGCCGTCCAGCGCGATGTTCAGCTTGCCGCTGGACCCGCGGGTTTTGAAGCTGCGCACGCGCTTGACGAAATCGCCGGGCAGCTCCTTTTCATCGACATGTTTCAGGAAGGTGCGCCGCACATCCATGTTCGAAATCACCCGGCGGGCGCGCAATTCATCGCCGTTGTCCAGCACCACACCGGTGGCGCGCCCGCCCGTGACCAGCACCTGCGCCACCCCCACACCGGCGCGCACCTCGCCGCCTGCCGCGTTCAGGCTGGCGTGCAGCGCGGCGGTGATCGACCCCATCCCGCCGCGCGCATAGCCCCACGAACCGACGTTACCATCCACATCGCCCATCGCATGGTGCAGCAGCACATAGGCCGTGCCGGGCGACATCGGCCCCAGTGCCGTGCCGATGATCGACCCCACCGCCTGATAGGCCTTGACGGCGGGGTTTTCGAAGTACCCGTCCAGAAAGTCGGAGATCGACATCGTCCAGAACCGCATCATGTCGTAAATCTGCGCCTCGGATTGGCCGGTCACCTGACGGCCCAGCCAGGCGAGTTCCATCAGATCGCGGGGCCGGAATGACGCAAGATCCGGCGGGCGGCGCATCAGCATCGGGCGGATCAGGCGGCAGTTGCGCAGGATGTCGCGGGCATAGCGGTCATAGGCCTCGGCGTCGCGCCTCGAATGGCGGGCAAACTCGCGCCGGTTCGCCTCATGGTCGCGGAACATCCCCAGATACCCGCCGCCTTCGGTCAGCAGCGCGCCCCCCTCATAGGGCAGGATCTGCAGGCCATGTTTCGGCAGGTCCAGATCGCGCATGATCTCGGGGCGGAACAGGCTGCTGACATACGAGCAGTTGGAATAAGTGAAACCGGGGTAAAGCTCGCGCGACACCGCCGCCCCGCCGATCCAGTCGTTCTTTTCCACCACCATGACCTTCAGGCCCGCGCGCGCCAGGTAGCAGGCTGTCACCAGCCCGTTATGCCCCGCCCCGATGACCAGCGCGTCATAGGTCATTTCGTCATGACCCCATGCTCCAGCACCAGATCGACCGCCGTTTCCACCGCCGCCAACGTGTCGGTCAGGCAGGACGCCTCCAGCCCGTGCGCCTCGCACATGAACCACGGCTCGCGGCTGTCGGGTTCGACGATGATGCCAAGATCATGCAGGTAATGCGCCATCGTGTCGTAAAAGCTGTAGTCGCTGGTTTTCCACGCGCGATAGTTGTCGGGCGGCACTTCGGCAAAGAACAGGCCGAACATCGACGGATGCCCGGTGTAGGAATGCACGATCTTGCGGGCATCGAAGATCTTCGAAATCCCGGCTTTCAGCGACTCGCCATAACTCGCCAGAGTCTCCAGCGCCGGGGTCTCGTCCAGGATGCGCAGGCATTCCTCGGCGGCGGCCAGGCTGACCGAATGTGCGGTATAGGTGCCGCCGTGGCTCGCCCCGCCATAGCGGAAGGTCCGCATCACCTCTTCCCGCCCCGCCACCACGCTGATCGGATAGCCGTTGGCCACCGCTTTCGCAAAGGTGGTGATGTCGGGCACCACGCCCATGATCCCCTGAATGCCGGATTTGCCCACGCGGAAACCCGACTTCACCTCGTCGATGATCAGCATGACGCCGTATCTGGTGCAAAGCTCGCGGGCGAGTTGAACGTATTCCACCCGCGCCATGATCGAACAGCAGTTGCCCTGGATCGGTTCGATCAGCATCGCCGCCAGTTTGTCGCCATGGCGGGTGAACATGTCCTCCAGCCGCTGCAGGTCGTTCATCGGGGTGATGTGGGCCAGTTGCTTGACCGTGGGCGGAATGCCCTTGCCATAGGGCACCAGTTCGGGATCGGTGTTCGACCCCAGATCCCATTCCTCCATGTTCGACATCCACATCGCGGCATCAAACAGCCCGTGATAGCCGCCCTCGACAAGCAGATACTGCTCGCGTCCCGTATAGGCGCGGGCCAGCCGCAGGGCGGCCATCACCGCCTCGGTCCCCGAGTTGGAAAACCGCACCAGTTCCGCCGCCGGCACCATTTTTGCTATCCGGTCGGCGACGATCAGCTCGCGTTCGGTCGACAGGGCGAAGACGCCGCCAACCTCCATCCCTCGGCGGGCGGCGGCATCCACCCGGTCGTCCGCATAACCCAGGATCGCCGGGCCATAGCCCAGCCGGTAATCGACATAGGAATTGCCGTCGATGTCAAAGGTGCGCCCGCCCTTGCCGTGATCGACATAGATCGTCCGATCATCGCCCCAATAGCGGAAGGTGGATGACACGCCCAACGGCAGCCGTTTGACGGCGCGCTGGAACTGGGCGTTGGACTTGGTCAGGGTCCGGTGCGGGAGGGTTGACATGAGGTTTTCTCAATTCGTTTGGGTTGGCTCAGGGTGTCACGCGACTGACTGAGCTGTCAATCAAGTTTTTGATTGCCCTGCCCCGGATGCCCGCTACAACTGGACGGTAAATTCAGGGGCAAGACCGTGACCGCAAACGCAGTTCTGACCGAACACCTTCCACCGCGAACGAAAAGCCGGGACGCGCGCCGGGCACAAGTGATCGAGGCCACGATCCAGTCGCTGGCCGACCGGGGCTTTTCACGCACCACCGTCACCGATGTGGCGGCCCGGGCCGGCATCAGCCACGGGCTGGTGCTGTTCCACTTCCAGTCCAAGGAAAACCTGCTGGTGGAAACGCTGGATTTCCTGGCCGAGGAATACCGCGTCAACTGGCAAGCCGCCCTCGCCGCCGCCGATGATTCCCCCGAGGCCCGGATTCTGGCCCTGATCAGCGCCGATTTCGCCCCCGCCATCTGCACCCCCGCCCGGCTGTCGGCCTGGTGCGCGTTCTGGGGCGAAAGCCAGAGCCGCCCGCTGTATCAGGCGCGCTGCGGGGCCAATGATTCGCTTTACAACTCGACCTTTGTCGACCTGTGCGCGGCGATGAACACGCGTCACGGCTATGCCCACGACCCCGAGCGCACCGCGCGGCTGATCCGCATCATGGTCGAAGGCGTCTGGCTGGACCTGATGACGCTGGAGGTGCCCTATTCGGTATCGGAAGCGTTCGAGACGGTGCTGACCGGCACGCGGGCGCTGTATCCGCGCCATTTCTGACGAAACACGCCGTCCCCGACCGAACGCACCAACCGCCCCTCCCGCAGCCCGAACCCCAGGACAGCCCCATGACCCGCGACCCCCGTTACGACATCCTGTTCCAGCCGGTTCAGATCGGCCCGGTGACCACGCGCAACCGGTTCTATCAGGTGCCGCACTGCACCGGCATGGGCTGGGCCCGCCCGCGCACCCTGGCCGAGATGCGGTCGGTCAAGGCGCAGGGGGGGTGGGGGGTTGTCTGCACCGAATACTGCTCGATCCACCCGGCCTCGGACGATCAGACGTATATCAGCGCCAGCCTGTGGGACGACAGCGACATCCGCGCCCATCGGCTGATGACCGACAAGGTCCACGACCATGGCGCGCTGGCGGGGGCGGAGTTGTGGTTCGGCGGATCGCGCACCGCCAACCTGGCCACCCGGCTGGTGTCGATGGATGTGGCGAGCCGTCCCAACGCCGTGGGCCACCCGTTCCAGTCGCGCGCGATGGACAAGTCCGACATCCGCGACTTTCGCCGCTGGCACCGCAACGCCGCCCTGCGCGCCAAGGCGGCCGGGTTCGACATCGTCTATGTCTATGCCACGCACGGCTATCTGCTGGCGCATTTCCTCGACCCCGAAACCAACACGCGGGGCGACGAATACGGCGGCAGCCTGGAAAACCGCACCCGTCTGGTGCGCGAACTGATCGCCGAGACGAAGGACGCGGTGGGTGACCGTTGTGCCGTGGCCGTCCGCTTTGCCGCCGACGAGGCGATCGGCGAAGACGGCCACCCGATCGAAGGCGAGCGGCGCGAGATGTTTGCGATGATGGCCGAGTTGCCCGACTTGTGGGACATCAACATCGCCGACTATTCGCTGGAAATGGGCGCCTCGCGCTTTGTCAAGGAAGGCGCGCTGGAACCCTACATGACCTGGGTCCGCACGGTGACGACCAAGCCCGTGGTGACCGTGGGCCGCTTCACCTCGCCCGACACGATGGTGCGGATGGTCCGATCGGGGGTGACCGACCTGATCGGGGCGGCGCGCCCGTCGATCGCCGACCCCTACCTGCCGACCAAGATCGCCGAAGGGCGGATCGAAGACATCCGCGAATGCATCGGCTGCAACGTCTGCTATTCCGGCGACAGTCTGGCGGTGCCGATCCGCTGCACCCAGAACCCCACGATGGGCGAGGAATGGCGGCGCGGCTGGCACCCGGAACGGATCGCCCCCCGGGGTTCCGACGCCCTGGTGCTGGTGGTCGGTGCCGGGCCTGCGGGGCTGGAGGCGGCCCGCGCGCTCGGCGCACGCGGCTATCGCGTGGCGCTGGCCGAGGCCGGGCGGGTCCTGGGCGGGCGCGTGGTGCGCGAGGCGTCCCTGCCGGGGATGCGCGAATACATCCGGGTGCGCGACTACCGCGCGCAGCAGTTGCACAAGATGCCGAATGTCGAGGTCTATCTGGACAGCCGCCTGACCGCGCAGGATGTGATGGCCTTCGGGGCCGATCATGTGGTCATCGCCACCGGTGCCCGCTGGCGGCGCGATGTGTTCGGCCCCAAACGCTTTGCCCCGATCGCGGACGATGCCACGGCGGTGCTGACGCCCGACGACATCATGGACGGCACCCTGCCCACCGGCCCCACCGTGGTGTTCGATGCCGACGGCTATTACATGGGCGGCGTGATCGCGGAACGGCTGCGCCAGGCCGGGCTGCCAGTGACGCTGGTCACCCCCGCCGACCGCGTGTCGGCCTGGGCCGAACACACCGGCGAAGGCTGGCGGGTGCCGGGCCATCTGATGGCCCTGGGGGTCGAGATGATCACGGCGCATGGGCTGACCTGGTTCGACGGCGCAACCGTGACACTCGCCTGCGAACATTCGGGCCGGGAGCGCACCCTTGCCGCGACGGGGCTTGTGGTGGTCGGCCAGCGCAGCCCGGTCGACGACCTGTATCATGCGCTGCAAACCGCTGCAGGCGACGGCAGCACCCTGCCCTTCACCCTGGCCCGGATCGGCGATTGCGAAGCCCCCGCGATCATCGCCGCCGCCACCTATGCCGGGCACCGCTATGCGCAGGACCTGGACCGGGCAGTGGATATCGATCAGCCGATGCGGCACGAAAAGATCGATGTCGGCGCGGAATTGCCCGCGATGTGGCGCGCGGTGGCGGAATGACCCCGACACCCCGCGATCTCGTGGATGCCGCGACCCTCGCTGCGGCGCTTCCCGCCGTTCTGGCCGCGCCGCGCACCGACGGCCCGGTGCGGCTGCTGTGTGCCCGCCCCGCCCCGAACCAGCGCAGCTTTCCCGACCGCCTGACCCTGACCCGCGCCACCGGCGTGATCGGCGATTTCGAGGCGTCGCGCCCCTGGCTGGTGCTGCCCGACGGCAGTCCCGATCCGCGCAATCAGGTCAGCCTGCTGCCCGCCCGCGTGCTCGATCTGGTATGGCGCGACCGGGACCCGCGCCATCATCCGGGTGACAACATCGTGGTCGATCTGGACCTCGGCCATGCCAACCTGCCAACCGGCACCCTGCTGCAAGCAGGCACCGCCGTGCTGCGGGTCAGCGACGAGCCGAACGACGGCTGCGTGAAATGGAAGGTCCGCTGCGGCAAGGCGGCCTATGACTGGGTGCGCGCCCCCGCTACGGCCGCCTGCCGCCTGCGCGGCCTGTTCTGTTCGGTCGAACAGGATGGGGTGGTCGAACTGGGCGACCGGATCGCAAAGCTCTGAGCCGAACGCCCGACCCAGCGTTTTCCGACGCGCCGCCCGGCACCGCCGCACCGCAGACCGACCTGCAGGAACCGGACACGGTGAACTCGCCGCGCTCCTGGCCTGCGGCACCCCCGTGCCCGACCCGGGCGACCGCGCGCTTTGCGGGTGCTTCGGGCTGAAACCGTCGGCGACCCATCGCCCGGGCTCGCGCCGTCAAGGGCGACCCTGCGCGGCCCCCCAAGCGTTCCTTTCAGCCGGGATGCCCTAATCCGTGCGCGCAGGGTCCGGCGCGACCTGCGTCCCCGCGCGGCCCTCCACGATGGCACGCGCATCCTGCAGGCGGCCGATGCCTGCCATGTGCCCGCCCGCCCGGACAAATTCGCAGGCGGCGCTGATCTTCGGCCCCATCGAGCCTGTCGCAAACGCCATCGCGTCCAGCGCAGCCGGGGTGATGCGGTCGATGGCCGTCTGATCCGGCCCGCCCCAGTCCCGGAACACCGCCGCGACATCGGTCAGCATCAGCAGGGCGTCGGCCTGCAGCGCTTTTGCCAGCAGGGCCGCCGTGCGGTCCTTGTCGATCACCGCCTCAACGCCCTCCATCTTGCCATCCGCGCCCCGCACCACAGGAATTCCGCCGCCCCCCGCGCAGATCACGCAGACCCCGGCCTCGACCAGCAGGCGGATCGGCCCGATGTTCAGAATGGCGACCGGCAACGGGGACGGCACGACCCGGCGCAGGCCCCCGGTCGCCTCGGCCACCATCGACCAATGATGCTCGGCGCGGATCAGGCGGCCCTCTTCGGCGGTATAGACCGGGCCGATGGGTTTGGTCGGCTGGTCAAAGGCGGGGTCCTCGCGGTTGACCTCCACCCGGGTCAGCAGGGTGGCGCAATCGGTGCCGGGGGGCAGTGCGTTCATCAGCTCCTGCTCGATCAGATACCCGATCATCCCTTCGGTTTCGGCCCCCAGCACGTCCAGCGGCCAGGGGTTCTGCGGGGCAAAGCTGGCCGCCTGCAGCGCCATCAGCCCCACCTGCGGGCCGTTGCCATGCGCCACGATGATCTGATGATCGCGGGCCAGATCGGCCAGCGCCACCGCCGCGATCGCGACGTTGGTGTGCTGGGCGGCCGCCGTCATCGGCTCGCCGCGTTTCAGCAGGGCATTACCGCCCAAGGCGACGACGATCCGCATCTCAGGTTCCGATCGTGGCGACAAGAACCGCCTTGATCGAGTGAAGCCGGTTTTCCGCCTGATCGAACACCCTGGACGCTGCGGATTCGAACACCTCGTCCGTCACCTCCATGCAATCGAGGCCATATGTCTGAAAAACCTTTTCACCGGTCAGGGTGTCGCGGTTGTGAAACGCGGGCAGGCAGTGCAGGAACTTGGCATAGGGGTTGCCGGTCAGGTCCATCACCTCTTGCGTGACAGCGAAGGGCGACAGCAGCGCGATGCGCTCGGCCCAGACGGTTTCCGGCTCGCCCATCGACACCCAGACATCCGTATAGACGAAATCGCAGCCCTCGACCCCCTCGGCCAGTTTTTCGGTCAGGGTGATCCGCGCGCCGCTGGTTTCGGCCAGTTTGCGGCAGTGGTCCAGCAGCGGCTGATCGGGCCACAGGCTTTGCGGGCCGCATAGCCGGATGTCCATCCCGATCAGCGCAGCGCCCACCATCAGCGACGATCCCATGTTGCCGCCCGTATCGCCGACAAAGCAAAAGGCGATGTCGGACAGGTGCTTGTGGGTATTCTCCCGCATCGTCATCAGATCGGCCAGAACCTGCGTCGGGTGAAACTCGGCCGTCAGACCGTTATAGACCGGCACACCGGCAAACTGCGCCAGCGTTTCCGCTTCCACCTGCCCGAAACCGCGGTATTCGATGGCATCGTAAAACCGGCCCAGAACCCGGGCAGTGTCCTTCATGGTTTCCTTGGTGCCGATATGGCTGCCCGACGGGCCAAGGTAGGTGACATGCGACCCCTGATCGAAGGCCGCAACCTCGAACGCGCTGCGCGTCCGGGTGCTGTCCTTTTCAAAGATCAGGGCAATGGTCTTGCGTTGCAACAGGGGCCGTTCCGTTCCTGTCGCCTTGGCTTCCTTGAGGCTGGCACCCAGGCGCAGGAGAAATCGCAACTCCTCGCCGGTAAAATCCAGCAGTTTCAGAAAATGGCGGCCGTGCAGATTTTGAGACATGGGTCACCGTGGGGTCAAAAGGGTTTGCGCGGGCGGACGGCGCAGGGAATAGGGCATGGGCGACGCCGCATGCCCGACACGAAGCAGAAGCGAGGGAAGGCCCGAAGTGACGCCGCAGAGGCGGGCGACGTCTGCCCGGCTGCCTGCGTTTTCCAGCGCGGGATTGACATGGGCCATGGCAAGCCCCTGTTGCGTCGCCGCGAGGCTGATGCGCTGCAGGCGGCGCCCGGTGTCGATGCGCCCGGCCGGGGTGTCGGGGTCGCTGACCAGCAGCAGCAGCGCGGGCGCGCTGTCCATCTGCGCCTTGATCGCGGCACTTTGGCCTTTGGCGGTGACCAGCAGCGTGAACAGCGCCTCGCCCAGAAACTGCGGCAAGGCGGGGCTGCCGCTGCAACCCGCGAACAGGCCGTCCTGCGTGCGCAACGCCGCGCCCTGGGAAAACCGCAGCCAGGATTTCAACTCGTCGCGATAGGGGGAGTCCGCCATCTGCGCGCCACAGGCGGCGACCGTCAGATCGCGCAGCGCGGTGCGGGTGGGGGTATCGGCAATCAACCGCAAGCCGGGGTCGGCAGCCTGCAGGGCCGCGAGATTTTCCTCGGTCAACGCCGCGCCGTCGTAAAGGCCGCGATGCGATTGCCGCCGGATGATCGCCGCCAGCAGGGGGGACAGGTCGGCTCCCGGCGCGAAAGTCAGGGTCACCGCGCCGTTGGCGGCCACATCCGGGCTGGCGGTGATGCCATATCCCGTGGCCGCGATGATCAGGGTTTCCACCGCCGCACCAAGGCTGACGAACAGGTGGTGATCGTCGGGGTCCACCACCGGGGTCCGCCGGGCGCGATCAACGGCCAGCAGCATCCCCTCCGCCGTCGGGGTGAAGGTCCACGCCTGGGTATTGTGGCTGTTGGGCGCAAGACCGGCCATCCGCACCAGTTCGGTGATCCGCTCCGGCCCGGTTGCCGCAAGGTCCATCGGCATCCGGCAGGCCGCAGCCGCATCGGAATACCGCGCCGCCGCCTGTGCCCGCAGACCGAAACCTGCCGCCGCTGCAACGGCCGTGGCAGCGACCCCGGTCAGGACCGTGCGGCGGTTCATTCCAGCGCATCGCGGATCAACGGGCAGGTCATGCAATGCGACCCGCCCCGCCCGCGCCCCAGTTCGGCGCCCGAAATGGTGATGACCTCGACCCCCGCCTTGCGCAGCAGCGTGTTGGAATGGGTGTTGCGTTCATAGCCCACAACGACACCGGGGCTGATGCACAGCAGGTTGTTGGCATCGTCCCATTGCTCGCGTTGGGATTCATAAGCGTCGCCGCCCGTCGGCACGGTCCGCAGCCTTGAAACACCGATCGCCTCGGCCACCACGTCCAGAAACGGCGCGGTCTCGGCGGTCACCGTGATACCGCCCCTGTCGCCTGCACGCAGCGAATAGGTCCGGATCGCGTCGGTCACCTCGGCGAACACCGTCACCAGATCGCGGTCGCAGAAGGTGAAGACGGTATCGAGGTGCATCGACGACCGCGACCGTGGAAACTGGCAGGCGATCACCCGTTCCGCCCCGCCCGCCGCGAACAGCGCCCGCGCCACCTGCCCCACCGCCTGCGGCGTGGTGCGTTCGCCCATGCCGATCAGCACGACCCCGTTGCCGACCGGCATCACATCGCCGCCCTCCAGCGTGGCCAGCCCATGATCGACCATCGGATCGCCGAACCAGATCGGGAAACCCGCGTCGGCAAAATCGGGGTGGAACCGATAGATCGCGGCCAGGTTCAGCGTCTCGAGCCGCCGGGCGGGCCAGAACATCGGGTTCAGTGTGACGCCGCCGTAGATCCAGCAGGAACTGTCGCGGGAGAAGATCGTGTTCGGCATCGGCGGCAGCAGGAAATCATCCGCCAGCAGCATCGGCACCACCACGCCCGCCTCCGGGATCGGCAGTTCCGCCCGGCTCATGCCGCCGATCAGGGTGTTCGACAAGGGTTCCGCCGCCATCTCCGTCAGGCAGGCGAGCAGGTCGGCAGACAGGCCGACCCCCACCGAATTGTCGTTGATCCGCGCCTCCAGCAGCCACTGGCGGGCCTGCGGGATCGCCAGCACCTCCTCCAGCATCTCGCGCAGCAGCACGACCTCGACCCCGCGCTCGCGCAGGATGTCGACGAAGGCCATGTGGTCGATGCGGGCCTGTTTCACCCACAGCACATCGTCGAACAGCAGGCTTTCGGCATTGGCGGGCGTCAGCCGCGCCATTTCCGACCCGGGCCGGTGGACAAGGACGCGGCGCAGAACGCCCGCTTCGGAGTGAACGCCATAGGTCAGGGTCATGCGGGGGCTCCAAGGGTGACGGCCAGCGCAAGGGCGGCCATGAGGATGAGGGTAAGGACAACCAGCAGCGGCCAGACAAACCGCAGCCAGCGTTCGTAAGGCACCCGCCCGATCGCAAGGCCCCCCATGACAACGGCGGATGTGGGGGTGATCAGGTTGACCATGCCGCTGGCGGTGGCAAAGGCGGTCACCACCAGTTCGCGCTTGACGCCCGCGAAATCGGCGACCGGGGCAAGGACCGGCATTGACAGGACCGCAAGGCCCGAGGTGGAGGGGACAAAGAACGACAGCCCCACCTCGATCCAGTAGATCACGAGGATGAAGGCGGTCTTCGGCAGGCCCGCCACCGAAACCTCGGCGGCGTGCAGGACGGTATCGGTGATGTGGCCTGCATCCATCACCACGACGATCCCGCGCGCCAGCCCGATGATCAGGGCCACGCCCAGCAGATCGCGCGCGCCGTTCACAAAGCTGTCGATCAGCTTGACCTCGCCCAGCCGGCCGATGACGCCGATCACGATGGCCGCGGCCAGGAACAGCGCGCTCATCTGCGCCATCCACCACCCGCCGGACGAAACACCCCAGATCATCACCGCAAAGGTCAGCGCGAACAGCACCAGCACCAACTTGTGCAGCCCGGTAAAGGCCACATCGGCGGCGGTCTCCTTCAGGAAATGCGCCTCGTTCGTTTCCTTGCGGTCGAACACCAGCGACTTTGACGGATCGGCCTTCACCCGCGCGGCATAGCGCATGACAAAGGCCACCGTCGCGGCCCAGCACAAGCCGAGGATGATCAGCCGCAGCGCCAGTCCGTCGGCAAAACTGACCCCTGCCGCGTCGGACGCGATCACCGTGGAAAAGGCGTTGATGGTGGAGCCGAGCACACCGATCCCGGCCCCCAGCAGAATCACCGCCACCGCCACCAGCGCGTCATACCCCGCCGCGATCATCACCGGCGTCAGGATGACGTAGAAGGCCAGCGTTTCCTCGGCCATGCCATAGGTCGTGCCGCCCAGGGCGAACAGCGCCATCAGGAACGGGATCATCCAGACCTCGCGCCCCTTGGCGCGGGTCATCGCCCGCTTGATGCCCGCATCGATCGCCCCGGTCGCCGTGACCACCCCGATGAAGCCGCCGATGATCAGCACGAACAGCGACACGTCGATCGCGTTTGCGGTATAGCTGTCGGGATCGTAGAACCCCGCGACGGGGGCCAGCAGGATGTCGAATACCCCCTGCGGATTGGCCTCGGTCGGCGCATAGCTGCCCGCGACCGGCACATCCTTGCCCAGGGCTTCGGACGGGGCGCGGGCATACTGGCCCGCCGGGATGATCCAAGTCAGGGCGGCCACCAGCAGGATCAGGCCGAACAGGATCGTGAAGGCAGATGGAAAGCGAAACCTCGGCGGTTCGATGGGCGGCATCGTTCGGCTCCTCTGATCAGCTTTGCTGTCACCATCGCTAAACCGAACCGGAAGACCCGGCGTTGACGCAGGTTAGCCATCGCGCCCGGGGGCGTCGGCCGATCGATCCGGGCGGGTGTTCCGGCGGCTGGCCCCGCGTCGCCAGCGCCATCCGCGCGGGGCCTGCAGGAACCGGCAACCGGGGCTAGCCGGTCACCAGCCCGTCCCCCACCACGATCTGCCGCCGACAGGAGGCGGCGATCTTTTCGTCATGGGTCGAGATCAGAAAGCTCGTGCCTTCCTCGCGGTTGATCTCGCCGATCAGGTCCATCACCTGCAACGCCGAGGCGCGGTCGAGGTTGCCGGTGGGTTCATCGGCCAGCACCAGTTCGGGGCGGTTCATCAGTGCGCGCGCCACGGCGACGCGCTGTTTCTGGCCGCCCGACAGGTTGGCGGTCGGGAAATGCACCCGCTCGGCCAATCCCATCCGCACCAGCAATTCCTCGCCCCGGCCGCGCGCGGCGGCGGTCTCGCGCCCCTCGCGCACCGCTGTCGGGAACAGCACGTTTTCCAGCGCGGTGAAATCCGGCAGCAGGTTGTGGAACTGGAACACGAACCCGATGTGCAGGTTGCGGAACTCGGTCAGCGCGCGGTCCGTGGCGGTCGTCAGATCGACGCCCAGCATGGTGTGGCTGCCGGATGTGGGTTGCATCAGCGTGCCGAGGATGGTCAGCAGCGTGCTTTTGCCCGACCCCGACGGGCCGAGCAGCGCCGCAAGCTCGCCGGTCTGCATGGCCAGGTTCAGCCCCCGCAGCACCCGCGTTTCCACATCGCCGGTGCCGAAGGTCTTGACCAGATCCCGCACCTGCAGCAGCGCCGTCATTGGCCGATGGCCGTGACCGGGTCCAGCCGGGCGGCGGCGCGGGCGGGCAGGATCGAGGCGGCGATCGCCCCCAGCGTGGTCAGCACGATGGCCAGGCCGTAGGCGCCCTGCGTGATGTCGATGGGCAGGCCGGTGCTGTCGGGCCCGAAACTTTCGCGGGGCGGAAAGAACAGCAGCACGCCGTAGCCGGCCGCAGCCCCGACCAGCCCCCCGAGCAGCCCGATCAACGCCCCCTGACTGACAAAGACCACCATCACGAACCACCGCGCCGCGCCCATCGCCCGCATGATCCCGATTTCCGGCCGGCGGCGATAGGTGGACAGCAGCAGCGCCGAGGCGACGCCGATGATGATGGTCAGCATGGCAAAGCCTTCGAGGATGACACCAAGCTGCGCCTGCGTCTGCAGCGCCGCCAAAAGCTGGGCGCCCGCCTCGGTCCACGAAACGGCATCGAGGCCGGTCAAGGCCCGGATGCGCAGTGTCGTGGCATCGGCGTCAAACAGGTTGGTCAGCTTGAACTCCACCCGCGTCACGCCCTGCGGCATGGCAAACAGCGTGCGCGCGGTGGCCAGGCCGACAAAGGCCTGCTGGCTGTCACGCGGACCCGAGCCGATCTCGTAGATGCCGGTGACGGTCAGCACCGCCTCGATCCCGAGCCCGCTTTGCACCCGCACCGACTGGCCCAACCGCAGATCCATGTCCTCGGCCAGCGTCTTGCCGATCAGCATCCCGCCGGTCGCCAGATCGGCCGCCCCTTCGACGATGTAGCCGTCGAGATTGATGATGGCTGATTCCTTTCCCGGCTCCAGTCCGCTGATCGACACCTGCGTGGTCAGGGCGCCCCGGATCAGAAATCCCGACCCGTTGATCTGCTGCGAGCTTGCGATCACCCCCGGCAGCGCCTCGATCAGCGGCATGAAGGCGGCGGTGTCCTTCAGAACCGCGCTGGTGCGGGTGGAGGCCTGCTGGACCAGCAGCACCGTGCCGCGCGGGGGCAGCAACAGCGGCGGATCGTCCGCTTCGGCCTGAATGCTGATATGGTCCATGTCGCCCGCAGTGGTGGTGATGATGAATTCGGCCAGACCGCCGATCAGCGCCGACATGAAGATGAAGATGAACACGCCGATGGCCACGCCGAACACCAGCAGCGCGGTCTGCGCCTTGCTGGCGGTCAGATAGCGGGTGGCGATCTTCAGCGCATAGATCATCGGGGCGCGACCGTCACGGCCTGTCCGTCCACGATCCCGGTCGCATCGCCGATCACGACGTCGCCCGCCGCCAGCCCTTGCGTGACGATCAGCCGGGCGGCCGGCCAGTCGATCACCGCAACGCCCTGGCGGCGGGCGATGCCGTCGCTGACCACGAACACGCTGCGGTTGTCCGCCGCCTCCCCGACGATGGCGGCACGCGGAACCGTGATGGCCGCCGCGCGGTCATCGACCGTGATGTTGGAGGTGACGGTCAGGCCGATGGGGGCCGACAGGGGCGTGTCCGACGTCAGCTCGATCGCCAGCCCGCCCGTCGCCTCGTCCACCCGCTGCGACACGAAACTGACATGGCCCGGCCGGACCTCGGTCTGGCCCGCCAGTTGCAACGCGGCGGGCTGGCCCAGCCTGATCTGGGTGGCGTAGGATTCGTCCACATCCGTTTCGACCACCAGATCACCCAGATCCGCGATCGTCATCAGAACGGATGTCGGAACCACGGTCTGGCCCGGCTCGGCCGTCAGCACCAGAACCGACCCCGCAATCGGCGCACGGATCGTGAACCTGGCAAACTGGATCTGTGCCTGCTCCAGCAGCGCCGTCATCCGCGCGACCTCCTGCGCCGCCGTCTGAACGGCCCGCTGCGCGCTTTCCAGCACGACCCTTGCCGCCGTGGTGCCCAGGGCATCGGTCCGCGCATAGGTCGATCGCGCGTCCGCCTGCGCCACCAGCGCGGCATCCAGACCCGCGAGGGCCTGCCGCACCATGGCCGCCTGGGTGGCCGGGTCGATCGTCGCCACGACGCTGCCCGCAGCCACCATGTCGCCCACCGACACAACCACGCCCATCAGCGTGCCGCTGACGAGGGGGCGTACCTCCACCGAAACCTCGCCCGCCACCCGCCCGTTCACCGCCAGCACCCGCGTCACCGGACCCGGGGTCACCACCTCCACCGCGACCTCGCTGACCGCCGCCCGCCAAGGTTGGAACCAGGCGAGCCCGCCAAGGCCTGCGGCAAGCGCGGCTCCTGCAACCCAGGGCCATCGCCTGTGTCCGGTTTTCGGCACGCCGGGACCAGATGGCACGGGCTGCGGCACAACCGCAGGAAGCGGTGGCGCGTTCGACACGACGGGCTTGGCATGCACCAAATCTGCGGCAGGGCGATCCGTGATGGTGAACCTCTTTGGTCTGGGCAGGCAGCGCACGCGCGAGGCAACCCGTCGGCCGTCAGACCGACCCGGGCCGGGCAACATTTGGCTTTTGTCATCCTCCTAGCCCGCCGTCGGCCTTCGGCCGCTGATCTGGATCAGCGCCTGCGTCGAGCCTTCGCGGGAAGACGCAGACTGGGGGCGGTCAGGGTGCACGGGCTGACCGAATGACAGGCCAGCGAGTGCGGGCCAGAGGATGAAAACGAGCCTGGTCGGAACAGATCGGCGGGAAAATCGGTGGGACAGATCGGCGCGAATCCCGAAACTTCCAACCTTTTCAACGCACTGTCAGGATCAAGTGGTGGCGAGGGGGGGACTCGAACCCCCGACCCCGTGATTATGAGTCACGTGCTCTAACCAGCTGAGCTACCTAGCCACTGCGGCGGGTCCTAGTGAACATGCCCCGACGCGTCAAGGCCGAATGTGCGGTTTGCCGGATGGCGCCACGGTGGCCGGGCAGTGGGACGGTCCGCGCAGCAGGGGAACCCGACGGGAAGCGGATCCGCCCGTATCCTCCCCCCTGACAGAAGGTTCCCTTCGGGCGATGGTGCGCCCCGGGTTGCCGGGACGAAACTCCGGGGGCTGCCATGTGGATCAGGAAACGGCGCTTCTGTCGCGGTCATCACCTGCCGGGCTGGAACCTGCGCCAGCGAATCACCGACACACCTGTTCTGCCGTTGAATTCCTCATCCGCGATCAGCTCGACTTCGTCGCCCTTGTGCAAGACGCGCCGGACAACCGTGGTTCCGCCCCAGTGGAAATGCGAGGAGGCGGTGACATGGTGAAACACGCTGTCGTCCCGGAGTTCCCACGTGCCGCAATACGAGAAATAAGGCGGATCACCGTCACCGGGCCCGCCGGGTCGGTGACGGTCCGCATCCCAGACGTGAGCGGACATGAACCCGTCGGCGGTATACACGATGCGCCCCTGGGGATTGCCCCCGTAAGAAAGCTCGGTCGCCCCATCTTCAAACGTGGTGACGAAGGAGACGAGCTGCCATGTGCCAATCAACGTCATGTCCGGCTCTTGTCTGCTGTTACCTTGTATGGGGGGTATCACTGCGCATCGGAAAAAGCCACGATGAACCAAGGCTCCGAAACGGCAAGATACCGCGCGCCTTTCGTCGACGGCGTTTCCGTCTGGTGCGTCCCATGCCTTGCCGGTCACAAGCCGCCGATTTGCCCTCGAAGCGCTGGCCTGATGGTCGCGGTCGGGAATGCCGGACCAGAGACTGTCGGGCCAGTGTCCGATACCCTGCTTCCGTCGGGGATCTTGGGTCGGGTGGCGAACCCTACGGTTCGTCCGCCGCCCCGCGATGGGCCACTCTGGGGCGCCCCGAGGCGGTGGCGCTCACCAGCGCCTCGATGAACATCGCCCGGCCTTCGACCTCCGCCTCGCGGATATCGCGCGCGACCACCAACCGCAGATCCTCGGCCCCTGCCGCCCTTGCGCGGGCCGATGCCTCGGCCACGGCCCAGGCCTCGACCGCCGCGAGCGCCTGCTCGCGGTCGTTGAACGCCACAAGGCCGCCCGGCAGATGCGCCACGAACCGGCCTTCGGACGGGCTGCTGACCAGCCCTTGCGCCCGCTGGCTGATCTGGCCAACCACCGCCCCGATCGCATTGGCAACGCCTGCATGATCGGGCAGGATCATCCGGCATCCCAGCCGTTCCCCGACCGCCCCGTAATAGAATGGCGCCGACGCCCCCAGCCCGATCACCGGCACGCCCAGACCCACCGTTACCTCGACCACGCCGCGATGCCGCCCGAGGCCGGCGCGCGTCAAGGCATGCCGCGCCAGCGCCTCCGGCCCCTGCCCGGCGAACGCGGCATCCTCGCCGAAGGCCGCCTCCAGCAGGCAGTCCACCGTCTGCGCCGTCAACTGGTCGATGATCGCCTGCGCCAGCGTGCCCGCATCCGCCGCGAACCGCTCGCCCGACCCGTTGCGCCGCCGCGCCAGCAGGCGCACCGCCTTTTCCGCCGCCGCCCCGTCCCAGGCATCGAGCCGCCCCGCCACGTGGCTGGCATCCGATGGCGTGACCCCGGCGATCATCACCAGACCGCGCGCCACCAGGCGCTGCAATGCCGCCGCTTCCAGCCGACTGGCCAGCGCCTGCGCCATCGGCATAGGCTGGGTGATCCGCGCTAGAACCGCCTCTTCCCGCGCCGAAAGCCCGCCGGTCTGCCCGCCCATCGGCACCACGAACCGCCCGTCGAACTCGCCCACCGCCTCCATCGACAGCGCCCGGTCGAGTGCTGTATGCACCATCGCCCCGTGATCCACCGCGATCAGCGACACCGGCATCAACCGGCGCGGCCCCAGCCGCAATCCGCCGTCAAGACCTTCGGTGACCAGATGCACCTCGCTGTCACCGCCAAGGCCGGTGGTGCGCATCGCCACCGCCTCAACCATGGTGCGAAACCCGCCCACCCGCGCGCCCTGCGGGTCGATCTCGGGCAGCCCGCCGCGCAGCAGCGCCACATCGGTCGTCGTGCCGCCGATGTCCGACACCAGCGCATCCGATGCCCCGGTCAGCCAGCGCGCGCCCACGATGCTGGCGGCAGGCCCGGAAAGGATCGTCTCGATCGGCCGTTCACGCACCATCGCCGCCGAAATCAGCGCGCCGTCGCCGCGCACCACCATCAGGGGCGCGGTGATCCCCACCGCCGCCAGATGCCGCTCGCAGGCCGCCACCAGCCGGTCGATCATCCCGATCAGCCGGGCGTTCAGAACGGCGGTCAACGCCCGTTTCGGCCCGTTCAACTGGGCCGACAACTCATGCGAACAGGTCACCGGCCGCCCGGTCACCCGCCGGATCAGATCGCGCACCGCCACCTCATGCGCCGGGTTCCGTGTGGCAAACCGCGCAGCCACCGCAAAGCCCATCACCTGATCGGCAAGGCCCGCCACCTGCGCCTCGATCCCCGCCAGATCCGGCGGCGCAGCCTCGGTCCCGGCGTGGGTGTGCCCCCCCGCCACCTGCACCACCGGGTCGCCGCGCAGCGCCTCGACCAACCCGCCGCGGTCCAGATCGCCGGGATCGAACCCGATGAAGATCAGCGCGACGCGGCCCCCCTGCCCCTCGACCAGCGCATTGGTGGCCAGCGTGGTCGACAGCGATACCAGCGCCACCTCGCCCGCCAGAACCCCGGCCCCGGCCAGCGCCGCATCCACCGCCCGCCCGATGCCCTGGGCCAGATCGCCCCGCGTTGTCAGGGATTTCGCCGACCCGATCACCTTGTCCGCCGCCTCGTCGACGATCACGGCATCGGTGTAGGTGCCCCCGGTATCGACCCCCAGAAAATACGCCATGCCGCCCTGCCTGTTGCCCCGCGCCCCGACATATGCCGCCCGGCAGGCCGGGTCACGCCCCTTTGAGGGGTTTTTCGCGCAAGCCCCGCACCCGGCGGCGATGCGCGGGCGGAATGCCCAGGGCAGCGCGGTATTTCGCAATCGTGCGCCGCGCCACGACGGCCCCGCCTCGGGCCAGCTCCACCGCCAGGGCCGCGTCCGAAAGGGGTGCCTCGCGCGGCTCCCCCGCGACCAGCCGTTCCAGCCGCGCCTGCACTGCCGCCGCTGCCACGGCGCCCTCCCCTTCGCCGACCGGGGCGCTGAACAGCCGCCTCAGCCACCAGGTCCCGCGCGGCGTGTCGACGCTGGTGCCCGCAACCACCCGGCTGACCGTGCTTTCATGCAGGCCCACCGCTTCGGCCACCTCGGCCATCGTCATCGCCACCAGCCCCGTCGGCCCATGGTCCAGCGCCGCCCGCTGCCGGGTCAGAACCTCGCGGCCCACCCGCAGCAGGGTATCGTTGCGGCTTTTCACCAGCCGGGCCACCTCGCGCGCCGCCGTCAGCGCGACCCCGCCCCGGCCCTCGCCCGTCTCGAGGATCGACAGCGTCGGCAGGCAGGACCGGTTGAGCGAGAATTCCCACCCCCCCGCCGCTGTCCTGCGGGCCAGCAGATCGGGCTCGCGCAGCGCCGCCGCCGACAGCGCGGCGAACTGCGCACCCGGCTTGGGGTCCAGACTGCGGATGATGCGGAACCGCGCGGTGATGTCGGCAGGCGTGGTGCGCGCCAGCCGCGCCAGCCGCACCAGATTGCCTGCCGCCAGCAGGTCAAGCTGGGCGACGACGACCTGCATCACCGCGTCCAGGTGCCCCGCCTCGGCCAGTTGCAGCGTCAGGCATTCGGCGAGGTTGCGGGCGAACAGCCCCGTCGGCTCGATCCTCTGCAACCGCGCCAGCACCGCCCCGACCTCGGCCTCGGTCGCCTTCGCCTCCCGCGCAAGGGTGCTCAGCGGTCGGCCCAGCCACCCCGACGGCTCCAGCGCCTCGGCCAGCACCCCGGCGATCCGGCGGTCGCGCGCGGTCAACCCCATCCGCTCGATCGCCCCCGTCACATGCGCCATCAGGCTCGCCGGCGCGGCCTCGGCCCGGTCCGCCGCAGGGCCCGCCCCGATCACGCCGGACCAGCGCGGCAGCCACTCGCCGGGGCCGGGGGCCGGGGCCGGGTCCAGCCGCAGGTGCGGATTGGCCTCGGCCTGCTCCTCCAGATAGCGGGTCAGCCCCGCCGCATCGGCGCGCAACAGGTGGATCGCGGTCTGCAGCCCGGTGGTCAGGTGCAGGCGTTGGGTCTGGGTGACGGACAATCGGGGGCGCGGCATGGCGTCACGCTATGCCACCGGCCCCCGGCGCGCAACGGCGGCCTCTTACGTTCCGGCGGCGGGCTGACTAGGGTGCGGGTGCCGCAGGGGCCGAACCCGGACGATCGGGCGGCACAGGGCAAGGGCGCAGGGGCGCGCCGGGCGGTCAACAGGCGGGATGATGGAACAGGCGACATTTCCCCTCGTGCGCGATCTGGTGCTGGTCGGCGGCGGGCATGCGCATGCGCTCGTGCTGCGGATGTGGGGGATGAAGCCGCTGCCCGGCGTGCGACTGACGGTGATCAATCCCGGCCCGGTCGCCCCCTATACCGGCATGCTGCCCGGCCATATCGCCGGGCACTACCCCCGCGACGCGCTGATGATCGACCTCGTGCGGCTGGGGCGGTTTGCCGGGGCGCGGCTGATCCTTGACCGCGCGACGGGTCTCGACCGGGCGGCGGGCCGGGTGCATCTGCAGGGACGCGGGCCGGTCCGCTATGACGTGGCGAGCCTCGACATCGGCATCTCTTCGGATTTGCCCGACCTGCCGGGATTTTCCGGGCACGCCCAGTCGGCCAAGCCGCTGGGGCAGTATGCCGAGGCCTGGGACGCTTTCGTGGCGCGGGGGCACAGTACGCCTGCGGTCGTCATCCTCGGGGCCGGAGTCGGCGGGGTGGAACTGGCGCTGGCTTCGGCGCATCGGCTGCGGGCCACCGGCGCGCGCCCGACGATCACCCTGCTGGAGCGGGGGGCACATCCGCTGCCCGGCCTGGGTGCCGCCACCCGCGACCGCCTGCTGGCCGACCTGACCGCCGCCGGAATTGACCTGCGGCTGAACACCACCGCCACCAGGAGTGCCGCCGATCACCTGATCCTCTCGGATGGCAGCACCCTTGCGTCCGATTTCACCCTGTCGGTCGCGGGCGCCCGCCCGCAACGCTGGCTGGCCGAGACCGGGCTGGACCTGACCGACGGCTTTCTGACCGTCGGCGCGACCCTGCAAACCTGCGACCCCGCGATCTTTGCCGCCGGCGACACCGCGCATCTCAGCCACGCCCCCCGCCCCAAGGCCGGCGTCTATGCAGTGCGTCAGGCCCCGGTCCTGCACCACAACCTGCGGGCCGCCCTGACCGGCGGGGCGATGCGCCGCTATCAGCCGCAATCCGACTACCTCAAGCTGATTTCCACCGGCGACCGCCGCGCGGTGGCCGAAAAGTTCGGGCTGCGGGTCGGCGGGGCGTGGCTCTGGCACCTGAAAGACCGCATCGACCGCCGCTTCATGGCGAAATTCGACAACTACCCCGCGATGCCCGCGCCCCGCCTGCCCGCCCCCGCCCCCCTCGGCCTGGCCGAGGCGATGGGTGCCAAACCGCTGTGCGGCGGTTGCGGGGCCAAGGTTGCCACGGGCGCGCTGCAGGCCGCTTTGAACACCCTGCCCGCCCCCCGCCGGGCCGAGGTTCTGTCCGGCCCCGGCGACGATGCCGCCATCCTGCGCACTCCGACCGGGGTGCAGGTCCTTTCCACCGACCATCTGCGCGCCTTCACCAACGACCCCCGCCGGATGGCCGAGCTCACCGCGATCCACGCGCTTGGCGACATCTGGGCGATGGGGGCGCAGCCGCAGGTCGCCCTGGCGCAGATTATCCTGCCCCGTGCCGCGCCCGCCCTGCACGCCGACATGCTGGCCGAGATCATGGCGGCAGCCGCCGCCACCTTCACCGCCGCCGGGGCTGACATCGTGGGCGGCCACACCAGCATCGGGGCCGAACTGACCATCGGCTTCACCGTGACCGGCCTCGCCCTCGTGCCGGTGACCAAGGCGGGCGCGCGGCCCGGCGACGCGCTGATCCTGACCAAACCGCTCGGCACCGGCACGATCCTCGCCGCCGAAATGGCTGCGACCCGCCTGCCCGGCCTGATCCTGGGCGAGGCTGTCACCGCCTGCCTTGCCAGCATGGCCCAACCCCTCGGCCCGGCGGCGGCGGTCCTTGCGCCGCAAGCCCGCGCGATGACAGATGTCACCGGCTTCGGGCTGGCCGGTCACCTGATGGAACTCCTGCAGGCCTCGGGGTGTGCCGCAACCCTGACCCTCGACACGATCCCCCTGCTGCCCGGTGCCGCCGCCCTCGCCGCTGCGGGCATCGCCTCTTCGCTCGCCCCCGCGAACCGCGACAGCCTGACCGGCCTCGTGACCGGCCCCGACGCCCCCCTGCTCCATGATCCGCAAACCTGCGGCGGCCTGCTCGCCGCCGTCCCCGCAGACCGGGCCGCCCCCCTGCTCGCCGCCCTGCACGCCACCGGCAGCCCCGCCGCGATCATCGGCGAAATCACCCCCGGCCCTGCGCATATCACCTGTTTCTAAATATCCCCGCCGGAGGCTCCGACGCTCCCCCCCAGCACCAGCCCTGCAATCCGGTCCGCCACCGGCCCCAGATCGCCCGGTTCCAGCCGGTCCACCGCAACCGCCATGACCCGCCCGGCCATCCGCGCCCGGTGCTTGGCATAGCGCGGGTCGTAATGCGCGGCCATCAACCGTTCGGCCAGCGCGCGATATTCCCCCGCAACCGCCAGCCCCTGCCAGTCGGCAATCACCTCTGCCGCATACAGCAGCCGCAGCTTGCCGATCACCTCCGCCAGCCGCGCGCCATCCTCGATCAGATCGGCGTAGGCCCCCACCAGATAGCCCGCCCGCGCCGCCACCGATGCCTCGATCGCCACGCGCGGGGCCGCCCCCATCGCCTTCCAGATTTCCGGCGGCAGGCTGCGCTGCCCGATCTTGCTGCTTTCCGCCTCGATCACCACGGGCCGCGCCGGGTCCAGCGCCGCGATCGCCATCGCCAGCCGCCCTTCGAACGCCTTCTGCGACGGCTGCTCGCCCAAGGACCCGAACAACGACCCGCGATGCCCGGCCAACCCCTCCAGATCGATCACCTGCACGCCGCGCGCGGGCAGCAGGTTCAGAATTTCGGTCTTGGCCGACCCGGTATTGCCGTCCAGCACCACCACCGGGCAGGGGAACGCCGTCTCGTGCACCGCCTTCACCACCAGACTGCGCCACGCCTTGTAGCCGCCCGCAATCGTCTCGACCCGCCAGCCGATCTGCGCCAATATCGTCGCAAACGACCCCGACCGCTGCCCGCCGCGCCAGCAATAGACCAACGGCCGCCACCCCCCCGGCTTGTCCGCCAGCGGCCCCAGCAGATGCGCCGCCGCATTCCGCGCCACCAGCGCCGCCCCCAGCTTGCGCGCGGTAAACGGATTGACCTGCTTGTAGATCGTCCCCACCCGCGCCCGCTCTTCGTCACTGAGTACGGGCAACGAGATCGCGCCCGGCAGATGATCCTCGGCGAACTCCGCAGGCGCACGCACGTCGATGATGTCGTCAAACCCGAGGGCGGCAAGGTCGGTGAGAGAGGTGAGGGTAATCGCCATGACGGCCTTCTACTCGAACCCAAGCCCCACCGAAAGCCACCCCAATCCGGACCGATCAGGGATCGCGCCGCGTCCGCCGGTTCGTTGCCCCACCGGCGTAACTCCGGCAAACCAAGGGGCGCCACCGAACGCTACCCTTCCCCGGACCGATCAGGGGACGCACCGCGTCCCCCGGGCCGTTGCCCCAGAGGCCGGAGGCCGCCGGGGCAAGGGGTTCTCCGCATTCCCTACGGTCGGGCAAATCAGGCCGCGCCTGCCTGGGCGGGCGCTCTATCGCGCCTGCCCAGGCAGGCAGGCGCGGCCTGATTTGATTGAAATCAAATCCGGCAAGAACTATGTTTTGCCCGCCCTCACACCCCCCCCCACCAACCGCTCCACCAGGGCCGCCAGCATCGCGTCACACCGCGCCATCTGCTCCACGCTCACATATTCGTCCGGCTTGTGCCCCTGCGCCATCGACCCCGGCCCGCAGATCACCGTGGGCACCCCCAGCCGCGCATCGAACAACCCGCCTTCCGTGCCGAACGCCACCTTGATCGTGCCGTTCGCGCCGGTCAGCGACTGCACGAACCGCACGACCCCCGCATCCGTCGCCGTCCCCAGCCCCGGATAGTCCCACAACCGCTCCACCCCGATCGCCGCCTCGGGAAACTCCGCCCGCAGCGGAGCCACAATCGCCTCGGCCCCCGCCCGCACCTCGTCGATCAACCCCGCCACATCCTCCCCGGCCAGGGACCGGATTTCCCAATCCACCACCGCCCGCTGCGGCACGATGTTCACCTGCACGCCGCCGCGTAGAATCCCCACATGCAGCGTCGAGAACGGCACGTCATAATCCCCGTCCTGCATCCCCCCGGCCACCAGCCGCGCCTGCACCCCCCGCACCACGCCCACGAAATCCGCCGCCAGATGCAGCGCGTTCAGCGCCAGCGGGGCCAGCGCCGAATGGCCCTCGCGCCCCGTGCAGGTCGCCCGCAGCGCGACCTTGCCCTTGTGCCCCGTGGCCACCTGCATCCCCGTCGGCTCGCCCACGATGCACATCAGTGGCCGCACCGGGCTGGCGGCCAGCATCTCGATCAGCGAGCCCACCCCCAGGCACCCCACCTCCTCGTCATAAGACAGCGCCAGATGCAGCGGCACCGCCAGATCCCGCCGGGCCGCGCCGGTCATCGCGGCAATCGCACAGGCGACGAACCCCTTCATGTCGGCCGTCCCGCGACCGTAGAGCCGCCCGTCGCATTCGGTCAGCGCAAACGGCGGCACGCTCCAGGCCTGTCCGTCCACCGGCACCACATCCGTGTGTCCCGACAGCATCACACCCGACCCCAGCGGCCCCACCGTCGCATAGAGATTGGCCTTGCCGCCCGCCGCATCCGGGATCAGAACCACCCGCGCCCCCGCCGCCAGCAGCAGGCCCTGCACCCAGGTCATCAGCCCGATGTTGGGGTTGGCGCTGACCGTATCGAACGCCACCAGCGCCCGCAGAATGTCCCGACTGTGCATCGCCCCGCCCTCGCCGCTGTGCCAACATCAGCGAACCACAAACCGATCCGCCCCGAAAGCCCCCGCAACCCGCTGGGGTGACGGCGTTTGTCACGCGAAACCATCTTCCCAAACCGACCCCCGAATGCGACTGTAAGGCCGTCCGGATCTTGTCCGGCCCCAGATTGAACAGGATCCGCCATGAAACTGAAACTCCTTTTCACTGCTCTTGCCACCACCGCGCTGCTGACCTCGCCCGGCCTCGCGCAGGACAAATCCGGCACCAACGTCAACAAGACAGGCACCGGCACCAAGGGCGGCGTCGCGACGCTGTCGCTGGCGCAGGACCTTTATGCGCTCGGCCTTGCCAACAAGGATGCGCTCACCGTGCTGACGGCCGCGAAACTGGCGGCGTCGGTCGACGTGAAGGAGGTCGAGCAGAAAAAGACCACCGAAGGCACCGAAGCCGCCGGTCAGGAAGACGGCAGCGATGCCCCGGTCGATGCCGCCACCATGCTGGCCACGGCCAAGGAACTGGCCGGCGACGACGAGGTGATCGCCGGTCTGATCGCGGATGCCGAAGCCGAAGGGTCGCGCGGGCGGATCGGCGGCGCGTCGTCCACCCTGTCGCGTCTGCCCGCCGGGCAGGTCGATACCTGGGAAATCCCGTTCTACGGCGAATCCTATGCCGAACTGGCGGTGGTGGGCGACGGCGATGCCAACCTCGATGTGCTGGTCAGCGACGAGAACGGCAACACGATCTGCTATGATGTCTCGTGGTCCGACAAGGTCTATTGCGACTTCGTGCCGGCCTGGAACGGCTACTTCTATGTCCGGGTCGAAAACAACGGGTCCCGGCGCAACAGCTATTACCTGCTGACCAACTGACGACATCCGCCGGGGTGCCCCCCCGGTTCGTCGCCACCCACTGCCAAGGCCCGGTCCCCGACCGGGCCTTTTGTCCGGGCGGTCAGGGGTTTTCGGCGATCACCGCATTGAGCCAGGGCAGGAAGTTCGAAATCCGGGTATAGGCCGAGAAATACGCCGTCTCCTCGCAGCCCTGCCCGCCCTGCGCCGACAAGCCCCAGCTCACCACCCCGGCCTGCACGTAGCTGCCATCATCCAGCGGCACGACCAGCGGCCCGCCACTGTCGCCCGAACAGGCGGTCTTGCCCCCCTCGTAGCTGCCCGAACACAGCATGTTGGCGCTCAGCGCCGCCGGGGCCCGCGCCACCAGCGCGTCCCACGCCGCATAGGCATCCTGTTCGGTCAGCCCGAACACCTGGGCGGCATAGCCAAATCCCTTGGCCGCCTCTTCCGCCCGCGCTTCCAGCATCGCGGCGTTGCACTGGCCCCGGTCGAGCATCTGGATTTCCGATTGCCGCAGCGTCTCGGGCCGCCCGCCGCCTTCGGTCAGACCCCAGCCGGTGACGATGGTGATCACGCCGGGGGTGTCTAGTTGGTCGCCGAATTCCGCATCGGGCACTTCGATGGTCGCATAGGCCACCCGCGGGGCACGGGCGAGGCGGATCAGCGCGATGTCATTGTCGAAAGCGGTGCCCACATAGGCCGGATGGCGAAAGATCGCCGCCACCGGCACCACGTCGCCGCGACCGGGGGCCAGCACCTGCGTGCCGACCAGCACCGAGATCGCCTGCGGGTCGATGTCGCCATACACCCCGGCGTCATCGGCCATGTGCACGCAATGCGCCGCCGTCAGCACCCATTGGTCCAGCACCATCGATCCGCCGCAGAACTGCGCTTCGGGCCTCACCGGCCTGCCTGCCACCAACAGCGCCACCTGCCACGGCCAGGCCCCGGCCGCCGCCTCCTCGCCGCCGATCACCTTGGACCCGCTGTCGGGTGCCTGTGCCGCGCGGGCCGCCTTGGCCCCGCTGGCCGCAAAGGCAAACGGCGATCCCGGTCCCGGCTTGGCCGCAGGGAACCCCGGTTCCTCGGCCCACGCCGTTCCGGGTATCCCCATCATGGCCATCCCCAGCCCGCACAGCCCGGCCCGCATCGCTTTCATCGCACTCTCCCTCATTCCGGCGGCCTGACCCGCACCATCTGCCGCACCAGCACCAGCGCCGGTTTGGCGGTAAATCCCCGTGCCGTCACGGGATCCATCCGATCCAAGAACCACATCACGGCAGACCCCGACGCGCTGGCAAACCCGCGCGACATCGACGGCGCCGCCAGCCGGGTCAGGTCCACCCTCGGCGCATCAGGATCGACCGGCACCCCCAGGACGAACAATTCCTCTTGCGCAAACCCGCTGTCCGGCGCGATCTGCAACCCGGCGCGCGCGGTCTCGCCGGGGGCGAGCCGGTTGGCCAGCCCGCGCTGCGGCCAGATCGGGGCCACGCTGAAATCGGCGTTGAAATACAGGATCGACAGATCGACCGGCCGCGCCGCGCGGTTGGTCACGGTGATCCACAGCTTGTCGCAGGCACGCAGACCCTGCCCGGGGTCGACCGGGGCCCGTTCCCCCTCCGCACACCCGGGCTGGCGCGCATAGCCGACCTCGAGCCCCGGCCCGCCGGTCAGGCTGCGCCCCGCCGCCCCGGCCAGAACTGCACGCAGCCGCAGCGCATGGCCCGCCTGCTCCAGCACCCGCGCCACGGCATCGCCCGGCGTCTCGTCCGCCCGCGCCACGATGCGCGGCGTTGACCCCGGCCCGACCGGGTCCAGCACCCCGTCCGCCCCGGCCAACGCCACCACGCCCCCGGTCAGGATCGGCACCAGATCGACTGGACCCGAACCGATTGTGTCGGCCGCACCCGCCGCCAGCGCCGCCTCCCACGCCGCATAGTCACGGCCATCCGCCCGCACCGCCGGGGCCAGCCGCAGGGCGGGCGGCGGCGGCAGCGCCACCACCTCGGCCCATCGCGCGCCCGCAGGCACCCCGCCCGGCACCACCGCCTGGCGCAGCCCGACCTCGCCCAGCACCGCCAACCCCAGGGGATCCCCCCCCGCCGCCGCCGCATAAAACGCCACATCGCTGCCCGCGACCAGACCCTGCAGCAGCCCCGCGGCGATCCTGCCCGGCCCGACCCCGCCCGGCCCGACCCCGCCCG
>Ga0247831_1000387_pt1 | contig 97320 bp, 70 predicted proteins | sample LaCruzMarch2015__9_FD_192406 | JGI IMG/M metagenome (GOLD analysis project Ga0247831, IMG submission 192406) | Freshwater microbial communities from meromictic Lake La Cruz, Castile-La Mancha, Spain - LaCruzMarch2015_1m | ecosystem: Environmental > Aquatic > Freshwater > Lake | place: Spain...
ATGCTCAATTAACTCGGGCAGTTTGGCTTGGGCTTCTTCGATACTCACAGTGGTCATGTTATTCCTCCTGTTGGTTTTGGCTTGACGGACCGCGACGAATCCGGGTGCGGGGTTCGCCCGATGATTCTTTGAGTTTAGCACGAGTCCGCTTTGAAGTTGCAGCCGTGCCGTTCGCTTCGTCGTGCGCCCGACTCGCCCGCAGTCGCTCCAGCAGCACGCTGGCCGGTTCGTCCTTCGGGTCTTGTGGGACGAGTCTTCCCTCGAAGGCTTGCTTCAGAATGCTTTGCCGAAGGCGAGATGCACGTAGTAGGCCGCGTTCGGTCTGCACTTCGGCAACGTCAATTTGTGAGAGTCTTTCTGAAACCATCTGAAGGATCTGCAACTGTTCCTCCTTTGGTCCAATTGGGATGGGGCAAAGGCGCACGTCGCCAATGTTAACGCCCTTTACCGCAACACCACGAGCAACTCTCTTAAAAAACAATTGACACAAGGATGATCGCAAGGCCGTTGCGACAAAGCCTGCGCTAATATCATTTGCCACTGCGAGGCGAGCAGTATCTTGCGTAATGTTTCCACCGTCCAATTCAGGGGGAACTTCGGCTAAGCGCCCGTAAGTTCCTCTAATCGCAAGTAACCAATCACCGGGTATCAATGTTGCACGAGCGTATTCGGCAGCGATTTCTGGCCGCGTCCTATGAAGATTTAGTACGTCAATTCGGTCACCCTTCATGTCTTTAACTTTGACGTAAAGAACACCTTCGGCGACGTTTTCTTTGGGCATAAGAATTCCGTAGCAAATTGGCCTAACCGCACTTGTTAGCTGTTCCAGACTTCCCCAACACCAGCCCTCCGGCAATTCCGGTAGACAAGTCGTATCAGGCGGCGACGGATCGACGTACTTCACTCGCCAGTTCTTGGGCGGTTCCTTCTTGGCGGCGGCGAACTTGGCGAGTTGATCGGCTTCCCACTTCTGACGGCGTTCCTTCAGGATGCGAGCCAGGAGAGTCGAAGCGGGTTCTCTTGCAGGATGCTTGGCACGCCACTCTTCCGTGAGCTTGCCTTCGACGGCGGCTTTGAGAACGGAGGCACGGTATCGCTTTAGATTCGCCTTCGCCCGCTTCAGTGCCGCAACCCCAGCATCCAGGTCGGAGAACAGTTCTTCGATCTTGGCAACGATGCGTTCTTGTTCCTTGAGTGACGGTAATGGCAACTCAAAGCGGAGAATCATGTCTTTTGTCAGTGCTTGCCGAGTTACACCAACTTGAATGGTGTTGATTTTTCGTTGCTGGCCCGGTGACGCTAAGAACCACCGAACAAATGATGAATTGATTCCCTTCATAAGTCGGATAATCGTCACATGCTGATTCACACGTGCGCCGTCCATATGCGAAGGAGCAAGTGTGACACGACCAATTGAAGCACCAGTAATATTCAGTAAAACATCGTTGCAGCACACAATTGCATTATCAAGACTTGCAGCTTGAGCTGGATCAAGGAAAACAAGCCCCTCCTCCGAGAATCCCTCAAAACGTACATTTTGAGAACGAATGAGTGGAATCCCAGATTCGTGGTAGGATTCTTTTCCCCCCGTTGGTGTTGCACCGCTCCCAACTTTAACCGTAGCATCGCCAAGAGGCAGGTTCACCCAATGCTGAATTGTCATGCTGCCAACCTCACATTCAATTCATCCAAGATCGCAACGAGTTTGTCTCCGAAGAGTTCGAATGCTCGGCCCAAGCCGCCAATCGAATTGAACGGGACTTCTTCCAAATCGTCCTGCTCGATGTTCAAACTGGCGGCGATGTGGTCCTTGATGGCTTCGAGCCACTTCCGCTGATCGGCGGTGAACGTGACGCCCGCAATCTGCTTCTCGGCCATCCACTGCTGATACCGCTCCTGGACTGTCATGCCGACTGGTGCCAAGGGTGTATTTGGATCAATGGCGTGTCGCACTAGAGCTATTACGTCCACAAGTTGCTTTCCGCCTTTGCCTCGCACCTTTTCAGGTTCGACCACTTCGTATGCTTGCCAAAGCCTTGTCAGCGATTCTGGCCGGTTCGGGTCCACGAAGAACGGTGACTGATTGAGCTTGCTCGCTAGTTCCTTGACGTGACGGAACTTGAGTCCTGCACGATAAGGTTGGCTGTACAAAACTTGCAATGCTTCGATCTCGTCCTTGTTGTCTTCGATAAACTTCTTAAAACTCGTCAACATGGACTTGGCTTTTTCCAACGCTGCTGCGTCAAAACCCGCTCGCAACAATTGGTCTGGAGTCTGCTCGTCGATGATTTGTTCCAACGACCGCTTCGCCTCTAAGATCGCCCCACGCAGTTTCGGATCGAGAAACGATTTCAACGCCATCGCCATTTGTTCATGCTCAATCTTGTCAACTTGCTCGTCCGTTGGCTCTTGGTCTTCAGGCAAATCAAACTTGGCCATTGCCAACTGAGTGTTCGCATCGGGATCAATACTTTTGAGCAGTCTTGCGCTGAGTTCCGACAGAGACTTCCCACCCGACGCCTTCTTGATGGCAGCTTGTTGGATGGGATCCACTTCCTGGTCTAGTCGGGAAAGTCGTGACGCCAACGTAGACACAACATCATCGCTGGCCGCTCCCGCCGCAACGAGATTGAGAATCTTGTCGAGCGGCACAGATGGCTTGCGGTCCATCGGCTTGGTCGCCGACTTTTCGTCCTCGCACACGCCAACGGCATCGACAATGACGAAGTGCGTCTTGTGCTTGGCGTCGGGCGTTACACTTTGGAGTACGTCAGGATCAACCACCCGGCAACCTCGGCCCTTCATCTGCTCGAAGTAGCCCAGCGAGCGGATATTCCGCATGAAGATCAGGCATTCGAGCGGCTTGACGTCGGTCCCCGTGGCGATCATATCCACGGTAACGGCGATGCGAGGGAAATACGAGTTGCGAAACTCGGACAAAAGTTCATCCGGTTTCTTGCCCGTGCTTTTCGAGGTGATCTTCTGGCAGAAATCGTTTCCCTTGCCAAACTCTTCACGAATGATCCTAACGATGTCCTCGGCGTGTAGATCGGTTTTGGCAAAAACGAGCGTCTTGGGGACTTCGGTGCGCCCCGGAAAGATTTCTGGTAGCTTGTCTCGAAACGTGCCAATGACCAACCTAATCTGATTCTCCGATACCACGTCTCGATCAAGTTGATTGGCGGTGTAAGTCAGATCGTTATCGAGTTCCTTGTACTTCTTACTTTTGGTGCGACGGTCACGATGCGGAACAAAGACGCCCGGCTCACGGGTGAGCTTGGCCCCGTCTTTCGTGATCTTGGTTTCGATGCGATACACGTCGAAGCCGACATTGACGCCATCGACCACGGCCTGTTCGTGGGCATAGTCCTGGACCATATTGCCACCGAAGAAGCCGATGGTCTGTTTGGTCGGCGTGGCCGTCAGGCCAATGAGGGACGCGTCGAAGTATTCGAGGACTTGCCGCCAAATGTTGTAGATGCTGCGGTGGCATTCATCGACCACGATGAAGTCAAACATTTCGATGGGAATCTTGTGGTTGTAAACGACTGGCAGCGGTTCTTTGAAAAGTGAATTCTCTGTCTCGAACAGCGAGCCTTCTTCGTTCTCTTCCTGGAAGTCGTCCTCGCCCTTGAGCATCGAGTAGAGTCGCTGGATCGTCGTGATGCAAACCTTCGCAGCCGGAGCAATCGTGTTCTTCTTCAAATGTTGAACGCTGTACTCCTCGGTGAACTTGTAGCCGTTCACGGGACTGACGAACTGTTGGAACTCGTTGAGCGTTTGTTTGCCGAGGTTGTTTCGATCCACTAGGAAAAGGATGCGTTTGGCCTCAGCGTACTTGATGAGCCGGTAGCAGAAGTTGACAGCGGTAAATGTTTTGCCGCTGCCGGTCGCCATTTGAATCAACGCACGAGGACGATTGGCAGCGAGTGACTGTTCAAGGTTTTGGATGCTTTCGATTTGCACTTTCCAAAGATTGCCCGTATTCAATTCCGGCATCGCTTTGAGAAGCCCACGGACCTGCTGATCGAGATTGACTAGACGAATCAATTCTTCTGGGCGGTGAAAGGTAAATACAAGGCGACTGCGAGCGTCAGGCTCCTTGCGATTGGTGAATCGACACTCGGTCCCAGTGGACTCATAGGCAAATGGCAGGGGGACTTCCCAATTCGGGAGCAATTTTGGCAGACCAATCGAGTATTTGGTCGATTGCTCGGCAACTCCCATCAGCCCAAAACCTTCAGGCTTCGCTTCCACACTGCCAATCGCTTTTGCATCCGCGTACAGCATGTAGTCGGCGTATCCCGTTGAGAGCGGAAATTCACGCACGGCGACACCGAGTCCTGCGGTGATGTGCATCTGCCGATAGTCTTGCACGATCCAGCCCGCTTGTTCAAGCTGGCGGTCGATCTGCTGTCGAGCTTTTTGTTCGGGCGTCACGCTACGTTATCTACCTACTAATGGTTTGGGTGTCTCTTTGCTTGCATTCGCAACTTGCTTCAACACTTCATCCAGGTCGTCACGTTTGAAAAGTCGGTAGTCGTTTAACGGATGGCGAATTGCGTTGATTTTCCCGGCGTTCACCCAATTGCGCAGCGTGTTGGGTGACACTCCCAAATACGCAGCAGCATCCGAGATTCGTAGAAAATCCGAGAGTTTTTCCATGTTTGCCTCTCTACCTAAGTGCTTTTGACCTCAGTTACCAACCTTACAAACCTTACCAAAGATCGTTAGCCTTGCCAACACGAGGGGTAGGCAATATAGAAAGCCTGCAAAAAGTGCGAACGCCATGCACTTTGCAATTTGATTACAAAACCACTGCTGCGACTTGACTTTGTAAAAACTTCGCCCGATAATTGGCTGTACAGCAGACTTGCCCGCTGGATTCCGCAAACCAAAGCCCGTTTCCTTGAATGGGCAAAATGAACTAGACATATTGCCCTTTCAGGGCGACGAACCGTGCATTCCAGGTAACCCAGGGCGACGCTTCGCTTTGCCCTGGGCTTTGATGTTGATGCCCCATTCGGGGCGTTGGACGCGTGTTGCCGAGATCTTTCGGAGCTAAGAAAGTTGAAAGACGGATTCGCTACTCCATCATTCGTTCTTAACCATCTATTTGGGACAGACGTGATTCAAGCGGGAGAGTCTGCTGAGCCAGTTGTTGAACTATCGGAACCCAACTCGATGCCAGGGGTGAGTCATGTCTCAGCTTAGCCTGATTGATCCAAGAACCCTTGGGCTTCGCATTGCGGAGGCTCGCAAGGCAAGAGGAAAGACCCAAAAGGAAGTTGCTGACCAACTCGAGTGCAGCAGGCCAACCTACATCGCCATTGAGAAAGGCGAACGGCAGGCCAGCGCTGAAGAGATAACGAAAATCGCAACCTACTTAGGTCGCAAGGTCCATGAGCTTGTTCGTTCAGGTGAGCCGATTGTTGAGCTTCAGCCACACCTGCGTGCAGTAGCGGGCAAACTGAAGGAGAAGGACGAACAACTACTCCTCGCTGGAATCGATGAGCTTCAGCGACTTGCGGAAGATTATCGTGAACTTGAGCAACTCATGAATGCACCGCTCCAGTTCAACTATCCCTCAACGATTGACTTGAATAACCGGGTCGATCCTTCGCAACTGGCGGAGTCAGCTTCTATACAAGAGCGGCAGAGACTTGGGCTTGGCGACCAGCCGATCACTAACTTGCGCACCATCCTTGAATGGGATGTCGGGCTTCGTATTTTTTACTGGGCTTTACCACCGAACATCGCTGGGATGTATGCGCATTCGCCAGACCTTGGATGCTGCATCCTCATCAACCGTTCTCATCCACCTGAGAAGCGGCGTGCATCTCTGGTTCACGAGTACGGACATTTGATCGTGAATCGATACGATCCTGGCATTGACTATCTTAGTTTTCCGGGGAGAAAGCCGCCAAATGAACGCTTCGCCGAAAACTTCGCACTTAGCTTCTTGATGCCAAGTAGTTCGTTGCGCAAACGATTCCATGAAATCGTTTCTATCACGGGCGATTTCCAGGTAGCTGACCTGTCCAGACTTAGCCACTTCTACTTTGTATCCGTAGAAGCGATGGGACTGCGACTGGAGCAACTTGGCCTACTGCCACGGGGAACTTGGCAAGCGCTCAAGGAGTCTGTTCTTTCACCTAAGCAAGCGCAGTTGATGCTGGACTTGCCAACTCATCCCATTACTGACAATCCTTATCCTGAGCGATACAAATACCTATCAGTCCAAGCCTACGAGCAAGAAAAAATCAGCCAGGGCCAGCTTGGCCGATTTTTGCGATGCGATCCTTTGACGGTACGAGATATCGTCTCGCAATGCCGAACCAGTACGTTCGTGGAAGACAGCGGTGTATCCCGACAGCTAGAGCTTCCTTTTGAAAGGTCGCTTCTCGCCGAAGAGGAGTGTCACTGAGAATGAGCAGCCTTGCTTTAGATGCTTGCTGCCTGCTTAACTTGGTTGCGGCTGGCAAAATCCTCCACGAGAATTCCACCCAATCCGGTTACTCGATTTTCGTCCCTAAGGTTGTTGCAAAGGAATCGATCTACATCCTACAGCCAGATGACGATCAAACCGGCCAACTGGTGCGAAAAGAATTGGACATGAACAACTATGTTGATCGTAAGTTGGTAAGTTACTGCGATGTTGAGGGAAGCTACGAAGCTGAGTTGTACGTGCAGTTCGCAGTGCAGATTGATGATGGTGAAGCGGCTTGCCTAGCAATTGCAAAATCACGCTCCTGGATAATGGCAACGGATGATCGGGTTGCCCGCCGTATTGCAACGGAACACAGCGTAAAAGTTTTGGGAACACCTGAAATTGTCAGAACTTGGGCTGAAAGCAATTCAATATCGGACAGCGAAATTGCGTTAGCGATTGGGAACATACAGCGTTTTGCGAAGTACGTTCCAAGAGCGAATGTGCCGGGTGCGGATTGGTGGTATCACTTTGTTCGCGAGTCGTAAACTCATGAACTAACTATTTCGGTTCAACTAACAACTGCAATATCGCTTGCGCATACAGCCGATGACCGAAATCGTTTGGGTGATTTAGACCATTGCCCGTCAAATCGAGATCGTGTTTATGAATTAGCAGTTTCGTCCATACGTCCGTAAGATCGGCGAGTGCGACATCGGGACCTGATAACTCTCTCAATTGATCGCGATAGAGTGAAAACATTTCTCGGGGCGTGTGGATCCACTCCGAATTGCCGAGCATCGTTGCCACCAAAATGATCTCGATCTCCGGGCAACTCGCTTTGGCTTGATCGAGTATCAACTTGGTTTGTTGACCGTACCACACCGGATCTTTGCGGCCAACGTCGTTCATGCCGTACGCAACAATCAGCAAGTCAGGCTTGCTCGCCAAAAGTGCCGCCAAATCAGCGACCCCATTCGCTACACTCCAGCCCGCTACCGATCGATTGACGAGTGAAATAGCACAGCGATTCGAGTCCTGCAGTTGAGCGGCGACCAAATCAGGATACCCTGGTTGATTGGGAAACGCTTGTGTTGTCCCAGACGCATCTAAGCCCGTTGAAATACTGTCGCCACTGACTGCAATCTTGAGCCCTTTACCAGACCTTAAAAGCGCCTTTGTCTTTTGAAGAAGATGTTTGGAATCCGCGCTGAGGTTAGGCGACGCATCGACGCTCACACGGCGATAGGTAATTTCAAGGTCGCGATCATGAAACCAACGGCCGGGTGCGTAAAGTAGATTCTGCTCGGGGTGGTCCTTGCGATGTCGATAACTATTCGGGGAGTCTTTTGGTGGGAAAAGCTGGCTACTTCGCAGCGGCTCCATCACCGTGGGCAACCGAAACATTATTGTCAGCTTGTCATCGAGAAGGCTAAAATCCTTTCCGAGCTGGAAACGATGGCGACCATCCGCCGATTGGACTTCGATGATCTCCGCTGCTGGAAATGCCAATCGGGCCGTCGCGAACTCGGCATCATCCTCCTGCATGAGAATGCTACTCTCCCGGTAGATGACACTTGAATTCCAAGCTGGTTCTAACAGATGCAGGTTCGGCAGAGAAGCGAGTACCGCTTCATGGTTGGGTCGCTCACGATTGACGTAATTCCAAAGAGTTGCAAACCACATGAGCGCCGCATGACGCTGGCCCTTTTCGCTAAAGTGCCGGCGTGTTCCTATGCCACCGCGATTTTCGTTACCAAGAATGTCTGTGTCGGGTCCAGTTTCAAATCCATGCGAAGATATCAACTCATCGATCGCGACACGTATTCGATGCTCGTTGAGTGGCTCATTGTAAACCGTTGGATGGAGAGTTGATTTTGCCAACAACCAATCCGGTGATTTTCCCCACGCGGAAGCAGCCGTGTCGCGGATCCGAATCATGCGATCGCGATAGGCCTCGCTTGTCGCTTTTTCAATCACATCCGATTCTCCCTGTTGCCAAAGTACGGCACGAAAGTCACCAAGTTCCTTGCCAGCCTCGATCAGCCGTGGGAAAAGCGAACCCTCGGGAAGCCATTGTGTTGAGGAGGTCCCTCCAACCGCTACGTTAGCAAATCCTATCGGAACTTGAGCGACAGGAATCAATAGGTCTCCAACAACAGGCCAAATCGAACCTCCATCACCGCCATTCGATATCGGTTGTGGGTCGTGAGCGATGCGCCATGATTTTTGGGTGCTATCGTAGGCCACCACCCGCCCTGATGAGTCTTCGACTCGCATCTGCTGATCGCTGGAATTGGTTGCATACGATTGGCCGGCAACGAGGAACACTTCACCGATTCCGAACGGTCCTACTTGGCCCTGAGCGACCACCGAGTCACGATCGACAAGCCTGACCTCCAATCGATACCAGCCCCCGGCCGGGAGGCGAATCGTCCCTTGTACTTTCCCGTCAAGCTGAATCGCTTCCATCGATTGCCATCGAGATGAATCCAATGGCAACTCCCTAGCCTCACCTAGGTTCCAGTCGAGGTAGCGAACTTGAAGTTGCGTGAATGGGACCTTGGGTGGGATCATCGACACACGAACGTCGCCAAATCCACGAGTTGCTCCCCCTGCGCGGTTCAAGTGAGAGCTTTTTGGCACAAACCCGCGACGCTGAATGACTTCGAAGGGACGAGGCGAGTTCAATTCAAGCTCGGTCGGTACCTGGCAAAGCCCCAAGGCTTGCCCCAAAGAACCGATCCAACAAAAACAAACGAAACGAACCATTGACTTTGAGAGCATGTCACACGCCTTAAATTTGAGCTATCGCTTGAACGCACATCCCTAGAGCTTACACGCAGTTGGATAGGCTGCCAGCCTGTCAGCTTGTCAAGCTGGGTGTCACAGGCTGCAAGTCATCACAGGCCGCTAATCGTGAGCCAAAGTCTACGGCGTTATTAAATTACTGGCCGCCCAACAACTGCCTCCGTCCAATCATTTCGGAACTGGCCGTTCGGGTCGGCAATATCGCACTGTTGTTGAAACCTTTCCAAGTTTGGAAAGAGTTCACGCAGCTCTCCGGCGGTTAGCGGGCATAGTTTCCCCCAATGCGGACGTGCATCGAAGAGCTTGGCCATGTTTTTCGCCATAAACGTCACGACCTGCACGAATGCTTGCCGCTGATCACGCCTCATGAAATTCGTCAAGGTAATCGAGTACCATGGCTCCTCTGTCGTATGGGAGTTGTTGCCGTTACCGCGATCGATTCCAAGACTTGCCATCGAAATTAGCGTGTCATCCAGAAGGATTTTCCTAACACAAATCGGGTAGTGATGACAATAAATACCCGTAATGGCAATTAGTTCGTTACCACACCCCGCTTGAGTCAATTGAACCTCAAATCTCGGATCGCATGGGCGCGCCTCTTTGCGTTCGTGTCCAGCGACCATCAGCGTCTGCGTCACAAATGACATGGCTGCCTCAAGCTGACTGCGTTGAACAAATAGCTCTATCTCAAGATGCGAGAACAGTTCATGTTCCATGACTAACTGCGCCGAAGAAGGGTTAACGGTTCGCCAATCCTGAATGACAAAAACAGGAATAAGCCAACGATATGCCGACCGTAGAACTTGGCGAAATCTTAGCCCGCGAACCATCAGCAAAATCAACAAGTGCAAGGCTATGTCGAGGGCCAGAAATCGATGCCACAGGTAGATCCAACCTGTCGCGGATCGGGGGGCGTCCACTTCCCGGCGATGTTGGACGAAGTAAGTCCAACGCCAAGGGACGAGATAGAACTGTTGCAACGGGTAACGCATCTCAGCGTCTACAACTTCAGACAATTGGCGATACTCATGAAAATGCTCTTCGACACTATAGGTCTCTCTGCACTGCATGCGAACACTGAGAATCACGCCGAGACAACCAAGCGAGCATCGCGCAGCCCGAAGAGCATCTCCATTGTCGATTTCAAGAATACATGCTTGCCCAGTTTTCGGATCGTAGCGCGCTACGCGAACGCTGATTGCGTAGTGGGACAACGAGTGCTTCCCAGAACCATGCGTTCCAGTCGAGATAGCACCTGCGACCGTCTGCTCGGATATGAACCCGACGGAGGGTAGCGTCCAACGCTTTTGCTGTTCCAATTCGTGTAGCAATCGCTTGATCTGACAGCCACCACCGACTTGGACGGACTTCGTTTCGCCATCCGACATCGGTTCGACCTGATTCAAGTGGCGAAGATCGATCAAAACTTCGTCGCATTCAATAATCCTGCTCCACGAGTGAAGACGTCCAATTACCCTGATGCGTTCTCCTCGGTGCTTGTCCAAAAGTTGAAGCACTTCTTGCTCAGTTCTCGGTTCATAAAACCAAGCTGGCCGGACTGAGATGTTCTTTCCAAAATTCAGCCGTTGCATAATTGATTCAGCTTGGCTGGTGTTGTGGTTTAACCGCCGAAAGGTCGCACGATCCCAAACGGACACGACGGTTCAACACGGCTAAGGCGAGCGGCAGATTGAAGCATCCCACCCCGAAGAGTTACGGCTTGTTGCTTTAATACTTTTCCAAATGCATTTCGTTTAACAGTCAGCCGCAGGCGTACTGTCAAAGCCGCAAAGTTCGCCTTCGGCTGACTGTTAAACGACTAAATCAACAAATCGGTAAGCGAGGGACAATTTCGCAGATCCCTCACTTACGTATCGGGTTATGATTGGTGGTTTGCAGTCTGCCGCTCGTCTAAATATCAATGCTCGCCTACCGCGATTATCATGCAAACAGCTCTGGCACGGCCAAGGCTTTGACTAGCTCGCGAGGCTGATTCAAATGGTTATATACAATCGTCTCAGGATCGATCCCAAATGCGTGGTAGATGCTTGCTAGTAGTTGTGCTGGATGCAGTGGGGAATCGATCGGAGCGCTCGCCGTCTTGTCGCTCTTGCCATACACAAAGCCGCGTTTGGTACCTGCACCGGCGACGACCGCTGTGTAACAGTACGGCCAGTGGTCTCGGCCATCGTCTGAGTTCCCATTGCCACTTGTGCTGACCCCTCGTTCTGGTGAACGACCGAACTCGCCAACAGCCACCACCAATGTGTCTTCCAACATTCCCCGTTGATCGAGATCCTCGATGAGTGTGGATAGGCCAGCGTCCAACATGGGTGCCGACTGATTCTTCATTCGCTTCGAGAGATCCGTGTGATGATCCCACGAATGATTGTCACTATTGGCAACTTTAGGCCAAATGACTTCAACGACCCGCGTTCCGGCTTCGACCAGCCGACGCGCCAGCAAACAACTTTGGCCAAAGGTATTGCGGCCATAAGCGTCCCGAATCGCTTCTGGCTCTTGGCTCAAGTCAAACGCTTCTCGTGCCTTGCCCGAAACCACCAACGATAGGGCTTGCGAAAAGTACTCGTCAAGTTGCTGATTCTCAACGGCTGCGTTGATGGTCGTCATCTGAGCGTTTATTAGATCTCTCAGGGCGGCGCGTCGTTGCAGGCGAACGGCAAAAACCTCTGGCCTCAATTGCAAATCGCTCACGTTGATGCGATCCATTTTGGTCATGTCCATGTCGTCCCCTTCCGGAAACAACGTGTACGGATCGTAGGATTTGCCGAGGAAGCCAGCGTAGCCTCCTTTGCCGACTACGTTGGATTCTTGCAAAGGCCTTGGCAATGTCACGAAAGGCAGCATCGGCTCATCGGCGGGCCGAATGCGAACAATATTCGAACCGAAGTTGGGGAAGTCCTTCGGGGTCGGAGGCTCCAGTTGACCCGATGGACTGACCTTGTCCGTCGTGTAGCCGGTCATCATTTGATAGATGGCAGCAGTGTGGTTAAAGAGTCCGTTTGGCGTGTAGCTCATCGAGCGGATCATGGTGAATCGGTCGTTGATCGTGCTCAGTTTCGGGAGGTTCTCCGTGAACTGAATGCCAGGAATCTTGGTCGAAATTGGCTTGAAGACACTTTTGACTTTGTCCGGAACGTTTTCCTTGGGATCCCACAAATCCAAGTGGCTTGGTCCACCTTGCAAGTAGACCATGATCATACGTTTGGCTTTGTTCCAGCCGGGCGTTTTACTGGCCTCGCTTCCTTGAACCGATTGCAACTTCATGAGGTTCGCCAGACTCAAACCGAATAAGCCCGAACTTCCTACGCGAAGCACATCTCGACGTGAAACCTGCAATTGCGGATCGCACAGATCCTTGCCTGCACCGCCAACTAATCGAAACATAGTGTTGATTCCTTTTCCGTGATTAATCAATGGTTAAACAAAAACGCAGGACTATTGATAAGCGCCCAAGTTATATCTTCCGCAGCAGTAAGTCTACCACGATGGCGTTGCAGGTCGCTCTCTTTGACATCATTTCGCATTCGCACAAGTCGACTGTCATCGAGGAGTGGAACCGAAAGTCGCTCGATTCGCTTCTTCAAAGTTACCACTTGTTCATCCTCGGGCAACGCTTGATTCTCTTTGGCGAGCGTTGCGGCCAAGGCTTTCGATTCGGCTGTCGACAATCGAACGTACACGAACGCATCTTTCGTGATGGCTTCGTTCCAAGCGGTTTGGGGAGTTTGAGCGACGGCATTGAGCGATTCCGACAAACCGAGAGCAAGCTCGCCCGCATGGCTAGCCACACTTAATCGGAATCGTCCAAGTCGATGATTCTCAGCATTGTGAAACTGATGAATTCGCCATTGGATCACTTCGCCCGCTGCGAGTTTCACGGGCTGCTCGATCGAAAAGACCGCCCAATGCTCGGTCCCCTCGGCCCCATTGATGGCCCAGCCACCTTGATCCTTGGGTTTATCATCGATGACTGCGGCAGCAGAAAAACCAGGCTGATCGAAATCGGTAAAACCCTTTGTCAATTTCAGCTTGCGCATTTCCTTGGGCTTGTCGGGCGTGCCAACATAGACTTCCAATTCAGTGACAACAAAATTCCCGTTTGCAGACAGTCCAGGCCCGGAAGCTTTCAACTCAGCGGCTGGCAGGGTTTCAAGTCGGACAGCATTGAACTCCGCTGAGTTTGCCGAAGTTTGAATCGTGTATGTCGCTTTATCGGCTGAACCACGAGCAATGATCGACCTATCGCCTTGCGGGACTAGGGCCGAACCATTCGACGATTCCAATTTGGTTGGCATCAATGTCTGCCATACGGTTTCATTCTTGTTCTTGGTTAAGTATTCATTCAGTTTGCTCGCCAAATTGGTTTCGAATGCATCGACGGCTGCTTTGGCTGCGGTTGCTCTTTCAACGCGGGCTTTCTCTGCCAATTCACGATCTGCCTTGATGCTCTCGATACGAGCTGCGAGCTTTGCTTGTACTTCGCTTCGCTCGAGATCTTGCTGGGCTTGCCTTTTTGGCTTTTCCTCTAGCCACCAAGTTTCTCGTTCCGCTAATGCTTTCGCTAGGGTTTCATGGTCCGATTCGATCAACTTCATGACCGAGGCCGCCGCCTCGATCTCTGCCGGCTCAGCCGATCGATTTAGCACTCGCAGGAAAAGTTCATTGATGAGCTCGCCATCTACGTTGAATTGCCCGACAAGCTGATGGATCGAATTGCTTTCGTCTGCAATGGCAGAACCAAGAGTCGGACCACTAACGAGAGCCATCACCGAGCCGAGCCTGAGTTCGCTGGATCGTTCGCACTCGCAAGCGCTTTCTCGCGGTGGACGTCCTAGGTTGTTCAAGAACCCATCCGGCAAACCAGCATCCGCGTCGGCCAGCGATGCGGCACGCGATCCGGGACTCATGCCCGGCAGCTTCGAGATCGAACCTGTCACTTGATGAATTGCATCGTAGAGCACTTCAGCGGGCAAGCGTCTCGGCATAGCATGCGAATAATTGCGATCATCATCTTTGTTCCACTCGTTGTTTTCCATCGAGAGTTGATAGATTCTCGAATGACAAATCGTACGGACCAAGTGCCTGACATCGAACTTGCTATCGATGAAATCCTTTTCCAGGAATGTGAGCAATTCCGGAATGCTGGCCGGGTTGCCTGCTCGAATGTCATCGATCGGCTCTATCAATCCTTTGCCGAGCATGTAGCCCCACATTCGATTCACAAAGCTGCGAGCAAAATAAGGGTTCTTGGGACTTGTCAACCAAGCACCGAACTGCTTTCGCCTCGAGCTGTCTGCTTCGACTGAGTGTTCGCAATCGAATGGAAACTTAGGTGCAACTGTTTGTTGCGTCTTTTGATGTTTGACTTCGGCAGTGCCCGTATCGGATACTTCCTCGTAGAGTGGTTTGGCTCCTTCCACAGCCGAACCGCCGATGGTCTCTTTGCCGGACGCTTCGTCTTTCTTCAACGAGACTTGCGAGAAATAGGCGGCTGTTTCGTAATACTGGTCCTGCGTCCAACGTTCAAAGGGATGATCGTGGCATTTATTGCAGTTGAATCGAACGCCTAAAAACAGGTGCGTTGTGTTTTCAAGGGTATCTTCGGGGGTTCGAAGTATTTTGTAGTACGATGCGGGTGGATTATCTTTGTTCGAACCAGAGGCCGTTACAATTTCCGTTACGAATTGGTCATAAGGTTTATTCTTGGCAACGCTATCGCGAATCCAGTCGCGGAATTTTGTCGCGCCTGCTTTGCCTAGAAACTTCGAATTCACTTGCAAAAGATCGGACCATTTGTTCGTCCAGTGATCGGTGAACGCATCGCTTGCAAGCAAACTATCAATGAGTTTGTTTCGCTTTTCTTCAGTCGGTGTTTGGTCTGCGAGAAACGCGCGAACTTGGGAAACGTCCGGTGGCAAGCCTGTCAAATCCAAAGTGACGCGGCGCAAGAAATCTGCATCGTTGCACAATTCCGACGGTTTGATCTTCATACGCTCCCACTTCGATGCAACCAGCGAATCGATCGGGTTTTGTTGAGTCGTAGGTTTCCAGTCGAAACCGGTTCGATCCCCCATTACGGTCAATGTCGTCGCCGAATAAGCACCTTCGAAACGGGCCAGAATCGGGGCTTCACCGCGCCGAAGGGCCTGAACTCGTCCACCCTCAATGACTCCTGCGACATCGCCATTTCCTGTTTCGAGAAATGCTTCACGGGTAACGTCGCGAGTCGCTCCATCGGCATACGTAGCCAAGACCCGTAATTGTTGAATGGCACCCGGCATGGGTGCAATGGGATTCAAAGGAGACAACTCAAGTTTCGCGACACGAGGCGTGGATGTGTTAATCTTGGCCCCTTCGGCAATCCACTGCCGAATAACGAGAGCTTGACTATCACCTTGGTCGAATAGTTTGCCACCCACGTGTGGGACGAGCCCTAAAGGCTTAGCCATCATCAAGCTGTCCGTAGGCGACGAAGGATTGATTCGACGGCCCGCAAGATCATCCGCCAAGGAGCGAACGTCATAGAGGGGGTCATACCCGCGAAGCGATAATTTGAAGCCACCTTTACCCGCTTGAGCTCCATGGCAAGTACCTGAATTGCAGCCGACTCTCGACAAAACCGGGTTCACATCCCGCACAAAATCAATGGGTTTCGTGGATTCGAAGTTCACCGAAACAGGCAGTGTCTTCTTGAGCCCACCCAGTTGGATTTCGATTTCGCATGAGCCATTGACGAGTGGTTGCACCCACCCTCGCTGCGAAAGCCAAACATTTTTTGAGGCACTTGTCATCGACGCGATACGGGTCGCGTCTAGGATTTCGCCATTGTCCAGTTTCGCCGAAACAAGGATCTGAGCCGAGTCGTTCCAATGGTCCAAGGTCAACGACGCCGGCTGCACATCGATTGAGGTAACGCGCGAAAGGGGGAATTCTGCGGCCTCCTTGATGTAGTCTGGTGAGGTGCGTTCCGACGCGTGGACAGTTGCCATCTCGACGAGTCGTTTGCTCCGCAGGTCCTCAACCACGGCTGGGTCGGAGGTCTTCGATGTGGAGGTAGGAGTGGTGTCAATGTCGCATTCCGACGCCGAGTTAGAATAGTTCCAAACGCGAAGACGGCCATCCGAGCCGCCAGCCGCGAGCCGCCCGGTTGCATCGAACGCGATCGCATAAATGGCAGCCGTTGGGACCGTCCAAGTAGCAACGACCTGAGGTTGAGCCGTGACAAAGATTTCCAGTTTCTTTTTTTCTTCCGCGTTTCGGTCGGCTACACGCTTCTTCTGAATCGCTTTGATATCGTCGGGAAGCTGGCCATCGACGTCGTACGACCAAACTTTGATGGTGCTCTGACCGTCCAGTGTGGATGCCGCCGCTAGGAATTTTCCGTCCTGGCTAATCGCAACATCGAAAATTCGCCCAGGGATGGCGTCTAATTGTCGAATCAAGTTTGCGTCGTCACCGATCACTCGGGCGGTTTGTCGAAAGACGCGGTAGATTTTGGGAACGCCATCCGCACCCCCAACCAATATCTCGTCTCGCTCAGGATGCCTTGCCAAGGCTTGAACTCCCCCACGAAGCGCACCTGGGGTAATCGAAGTGATGTTGTCGATAAAGCGTTCGGTCGCCACCTCGATGAGCTTCACCGTTCGATCGCGGCTGGCGGACATCAGATGTTTACCATCGACCGTGAAGACTGTGGCTCGCGGCCAGTCCTCGTGTGCGCGTTGATATAGAACCTGCTCGCCTTCTAAATTGAAGGCCCGAACCGTGTTGTCCGCCATCCCGAATGAGATCAACGAAGAATCGGGAGACCAGTTTAATCCAAACAACGTATCGGAGCCAAGTTGCAGGCTTCGTTCAAGCTCCATCGACTCGGCGTTCCATATCTGCAATTCGCCCGAGACTCCATGCTCACCGGCCGCAACGGCAAGCCACTTGCTATCCGGCGAGTAACGAATCGATTCGATTCGAGGGCTGAAGCCAACGAGCCTTTTTTGAAGCTTCCAATCTGGGACGCTAAAAATAAGAGTCTCATGAAAACCAGTCACGGCTACCTGTTTGCCATCTTTCGAAAAATCGATGGATGTGATGGTAGGAGGTTGAACGTAGACTGGCGGTTTAGCCGACGTGAATCGAGGCCCCACCGCTTGAGCATCGCTAACGGCACCGGCATCGATCCAACGCCGAATGATGTCGATTTCGACTTCCGATAGCGGTTTTCCCTTTTTTGGCATTTCCGCTTTGCCATCCACCGGGACGATCTCCTTGATCAAATAGCTTTCTGCAGACTTGCCCGGAACAATGGCGGGGTTGGCGGATTCGCCACCGGTTCGCATTGATTGGAAATCCGTCATCAAATAGCCGCCAAGTTTCTTGGCATCTTGATGGCAACCGAAGCAGTTCGCTCGCAGGATGGGCAAAACGTCGCGTGAGAAACTCGGGGGAGAAGCCGGCGTTTCGTTTGGCGAAGTGGCTTGGGCGAGATCGCAGGACAACAAAAGGAAACCTATTGCTGTTAGGCGGAGTTGGCTGATCAATCCAAACGGCATAGAGGCGGCTCCATAGCTATAAGTTTCACAACCTTGCATTTACGCGAGAAAATCGCATCAATGTGTTGGGAATTGTTGAATGCGGGACGCAAGGAAAGCATGCGGTGGGTCTGAAGGGAACGCGAATCTCGAGGATTCATCGATCTTGTAGGATAACTACCAAACAGTATTCGGTCAACAATGGGCTTCAAACCACCCATATGGGTCCGTGGCCTAAGATGCACGACGTTCCGCCGTCGCGATCCCTGCGACGCGGAGCGTCGCACAACGAAGGCGAACCCAAAAACGGTGGCTTTAAAGCGAACTAGTCATTCCCAACCCTCTATAATCCTATCGATCAGTTTAGGGTCCGACTGGATTTGTCTTGCTTACCACGCTAGACGCCCAGAAGTTCGTCGCCTCACGTCAATTCACAGGAAAATGTATGTCATTGCCAAAGCGTTCCTTGCCGGTCGGGGGGGTCATCCATACTTATCAGAAGTACAGCCCAACCGAGTTTCCAAGCCCCACCGCAGAACCACCCGATTTGGTATCGGGGGCATTCGAACATGCTTTGGCCTATGGCAACTACCGCCAGTTGACCGAGGAGGAGCTAGCCCGCGCGATTCACATCGACCCAAGCCAGATCGGTGGACTTGGACCGAGTATTGATATGCTTCTCGCAATGCTTGAGGAGCGAAAGCGGAAAATCCTTGAAACCTACCAAACCGATGGATTGGATAAAAAGGCCAACGATCGATTCGATAAACTTGCGAAACGGGCCAATCCGCCTTCAAAACTGAAAGGCGAATATCAAAAGGCTGTCCACTCAAAGCAAATCTACTTGCTCGAACAAATGTGGTATCGCGCGGACCGCGATTCGCCCGAGTTCGCGTCTCAAGTCCTGCACGTAATGGAATCGCTCGGCGACAAATACAACATTGATGAACTGATCAGTAAGTACACGTTCACTGGTCATCAAAAAATGGATATTCCGCAAGCGCTTGAGATCAAGAAGGAACTCGAAAAAATCGATGAGCTTCTCGAACAACTAAAAGAAGCAGCCAAGACAGCCCAAATCGGATTGATCGATATGGAGGCCCTCGCCGAGTTTGCGCCGCCTGCTGACTTGAACCAACTTGAGGAATTGCGTCAACAGATCAACAACTACGTTCGGGAGATGGCCGAACGTCAAGGGCTTGATCGCGATGAGAAAGGCGCTTTTCATTTGACTCCCAAGGCGCACAAAATATTTCAAAGCCGTCTGCTGGGACGGATCTTTTCCCAATTGAAAGCATCCCGATCGGGCCGGCATACGGGTCGCATCGTCGGCGACGGTAATGTCGAGTTGCCCTCGACCAAAAAATACGAATTTGGTGACTCGATTGCCAATTTAGATACCACTCAATCCGTTATCAATGCGATGCTTCGTCGTCCTGATGAACGCCCCATTCAATTGCGATCCGATGATCTCGAAGTGCACATGACGCGAAATAGCCCGAAGTGCGCCACCGTCGTCGCAATGGACATGAGCGGTTCCATGCGGTACGACGGTCAGTACATGAACGTCAAACGCATGGGATTAGCCCTCCAAGGTTTGATCACCAGCGAGTACCCTGGCGACTTTCTTCGATTCATTGAGATGTACACGTTTGCCAAACTGCGACGACCAGGTGAAATCATCGACATGATGCCGAAGCCAGTGACCATTCACAACCCGGTCGTTCGACTGAAAGCGGACATGAGCCAGCCCAATGTGAGCGAACAAGACATTCCGCCTCACTTCACCAACATTCAGCATGCCCTGCGACTTGCTCGACAGAATTTGGCAACCGTAGATACGCCGAACAGACAAATCGTGCTGATCACCGACGGTCTCCCCACAGCTCACTTCGAAGACGAAACACTCTTTCTTTTATATCCACCTGATCCTCGAACGGAAAAGGAGACAATGCGTGAAGCGTTGAAATGCGCAAAGGAAGGTATCGTGATCAATTTGTTTCTGGTGCCAAGCTGGTCGCAGTCGGAAGAAGACATCCGGTTTGCCTACCGATTGGCGGAACAGACCAAAGGCCGCGTATTTTTTACAGCCGGTAACGATTTGGATCGGTTTGTTCTCTGGGACTACGTCGAGAAGAAGCGAGAAATCCTAGGATGAACGAACGCGTCATTCCTGATGTTCTGTCCGTCGAGAGCAAGTGCAAAGGGCGACGCTGCACGTCAGTTCATGATGGTTTACAATGATGGGTCTAGAATTTAGACCCTCGCAACTCTCCCTTTGTTGAAACGACCGCAACCATGAAACCCGGTGTCCTGCTTTTTGCACTTGTGGCAACTCTTTTCTTTGCTGGAAACTCGCGCGCTGAACGGCTGGTGCTGGTAAGCGCTTCGTACGGCAAAAACATTGTCGCGATATGCGATGCCGAAGGCAAAGTTTTATGGTCCCACAAGACAACCGGACCGGCACAAGGACACGCAGGGCATCACGACGTGCAGTTCCTGCCCAACGGCAATATCCTATTCCACGACAATTGGACCCAACTCACCGAGATGTCACTCCAAAATAAAGTTGTTTGGAGCTACGACTCAGCGACGATGAACGGGAACGCCGGGAAGAAGGTTGACGTTCACGCGTTCGCCAGGTTGCCGAACGGTCGCACTGTGATTGCCGAGAGTGGCGTGGGGCGGATCATCGAGGTCGATTCCGACGGGAAGATTGTCCATGAGATTCCGCTGAAACAAGGAGGAATGCAATCCACTCGGCTGATGCGGATCACGCCGCAACAGACTTACCTTGTTTGCTCGGAACAACCAGGGATCGTCGCCGAATACAACCGTGCTGGTGAAGTTATTTGGGACTACCCGATCGGTACGAGGGTCTATGGCGCCATTCGACTCCGAAACGGAAACACGTTGATCGCATCCGGGAGTGGCAATAGTGTTGTCGAAGTATCGCCCGACAAAAAAATTGTCTGGGAGATCAAGAATCGCGTTCCGGGTTCTAACATCGATTTGAAATGGACCACCTGCCTTGAGGAACTGCCGAACGGCAACATCGTGGTTGGCAATTGCCATGCCGGCCCAGAGAATCCTCAAATCTTCGAAATCGATCGGCAGATGAAGGTTGGCTGGAAATTTGATCAATATGAGCTCGTTGGAAATGGGCTCGCTTGCTGGCAAGTCTTAGATGAGGAGCAATCGAAGTTGGCGAGAAAACTTATAAGCAAATTATAGGCAAAATATAGGCAAACTTGAGAAGTAGGATCCTACCGCCATGCACATTCAACGCCGATCAACCGCCAATGCTATGAACAACCCGCTTTTGCTTTTTTGGGTTGCTGCCTGCTTGGTGGCAATGACATGCGATAGTTTCGCACAAGAGTCCACGAAAAGGGTTCCATGGAACGATTCCATGTTTGTTGGAACCCCTGACCCTCCCTTGCCCTTTGTCCTGGAGCGGGCGTATCCAAAGCAAGAATTCAATGGGCCAGTTGCTATGGTCCCCTTGCCCGGAACGGATCGGCTGGTCGTCGTTGAGCAGAAAGGCAAAGTGGTCTCATTTTCGGAATCCCACCCCGATCTTCAGCCGAGTCTAATGTGCGATTTGCAATCGATCTTACCTGCCCAAAAGAGGATCGACGTCTACAGCATCGTGTTTCATCCAAACTTCTTGGAAAACCGATTTGCATACGTTTGCTATATCGTCAATCCAACGAGCCCCAAGGACCCCAATGGCACTCACATTGCACGCTTTCGAGTTACGGAGGATCCGGAACCCACTATCGATCTCACAAGCGAGAAAACAATATTGACCTGCGGAGGGGGCGGTCACAATGGCTGCACGCTCCTTTTCGGACCCGATGGTTATCTCTACATTTCGATCGGTGACCTCGAAGTTCCTTCGCCGCCAGATAGGCTGAGCACGGGTCAAGACATCACGGATCTCTACGCTTCGATCTTGCGAATCGATGTGGATCGTCCCGACACGGACAGAGCATACTCGATTCCAAAAGACAATCCATTCGTTCATCTTTCAGGTGTCAAACATGAGGTCTATGCATTCGGATTTCGCAATCCGTGGCGGATGAGCTTTGATAAGGCCACGGGCGATCTATGGGTTGGCGATGTTGGATGGGAAATGTACGAGATGGTCTATCGTGTTCGATCGGGCGGCAACTACGGATGGTCCATCAAAGAGGGGCCAGGAGACGTCAACATTCATTGCAAAGTCGGGCCAACGCCCATCCTCCCTGCAGATGTTGTCCTTTCTCATGCGGACGCCGCATCGGTCACAGGTGGTTTCGTCTATCGCGGGACGCAACTGACCGGATTGCAAGGCAAATACATTTTTGGCGATTGGATTACGAAACGATTCTGGTCCGTTGGATTCGACAAGGAAAAGGTGGCGTTGCCGATCGAAATCGCAGCCAGCAACGTCAAGCCGATTTGCTTTGCGATCGATCACGATGGAGATCTGTTGGTTTGCGACTATTCGAACGATCAACAAAAGGCAGGGTTGTACCGATTCAAAGAGAATCCGGAAGCAAAGCAAGAGCCCAGCCAGCAGAAGAAGCAGTTCCCTTTTGCACTCTCGCGCTCCGGACTGTGGTCCGACATCAAGACTCGCGAGCCAGCCCCAGGCGTCGCGACGTATGAACTCAATGCCTCGATGTGGGCCGATGGCGCCCAAGCCGAATATTTGTTGGCGATCCCAGGCGATGGGCAAGCGACCTTTTACCAAGACGAACAACCAACCATTGACTGGTTCAAAACCAAAGTTAAATATCCGCCCGGTACCGTACTTGCCAAGACCTACACGATTCAATTGCGCCCTGGGGATGAATCAAGCCGTATCGCGTTAGAAACTCAGATTGCTCACTTGAACGCAGTCGCGGATTGGCGCTACTACAGCTACCGTTGGAACGATGACCAATCCGATGCCACTCTCGTTCCCGCCGATGGGGGTCAAAGATCCGTTGCCCTTAACTCAGATGATCCGAAACAACCTAACCATAAATTGACATGGAATTTCCCATCTCGAACCCAATGCAGAACTTGTCACACAACATGGGCGGGTGAATCGCTTGGCATGTTGGAAGCTCAACTGAGAAAGCCACAAGAAAAATCGGATAGCTGGCGAACCTTGATTCGACAAGGATTTGCTGCACTCGGAAAGGAAAAGCAGCCTGCAAGCGACGAACGGTTCACTTGCATGGCATCTGCGGAAAATTCGGCAGCCTCACTCAACGTCCGAGCGCGATCGTATCTCCACGTAAATTGCGCGCACTGCCATATGTTTGGAGCGGTGGGATCGTCGACCCTTGACATGCCCTTTGCCAAATCGTTAGCTGACACAAAGTCGGTGGATATGCCACCGATGAAGGGCGACTATGGATTTCGCGATGCTAAGTTAATCGCACCCGGTTCACCGGCCCAGTCATTGATCCTTTATCGCATGGCGAAGTCTGGTACGGGACGAATGCCTCATATCGGTGCCCACTCCGTGGACGAAAAAGGAGTGCAGTTGATCCACGATTGGATCCTCCAACTTCCAAAGGATGAGTCGATTCGAGGTGCTTTGGATCGGGTTACCGCTCCTGTTGGGCAGGTGAACGACCAAGAGCGAATGGCGGCGTGTGAGCGACTCTTAGCAGATTCGACCAGCGGTATGCTTCTCGTTCACGCGTTGAGAAGTGGCAGCGTCCCTAAAGCGTTCCGAGATTCCATCATCCTTCGAGCGCTTGAAAGCGAGGATGTCATTCGGGATGCTATCGAGCCATTGGCGAGACCGGATCAGCGGATTGAGCGACTGGGAAGCGGTTGGTCACCTGCCACACTTCTCGCCGTAGATGGCAAAAGCGATACAGGAAAGAAGCTGTTTGAAAGAGGGGTAGGACAGTGTAATCAATGCCATCGGGTGGATGGGCAGGCAAAATCCACCGGTCCGGATCTAAGCAAAATCGGTAAGAAGTATCCCCGAGAAAAACTTCTGGATCAGATCATCAAACCGGATGAGTCTATCGAGGAAGCGTATCAAGCCATCATCGTCTTAACGAGCGACGGCTCCACGACTATCGGCCGAGTACTCAAACGTACGGATGAGGAGCTGACATTGCAACCTGGTACAGGCGAACCAATCAAAATTGCTATCGATAGTATTGAAATGGAAAAACGGTCGACTCAATCGCTCATGCCTGTCGAGCTACTATCCAATCTAACCAAACAGCAAGCGGCCGATCTGCTCGCTTATTTGGAAGGTCTAAAGTAGCTTCCGCCTACGCCACGTCCTCAGTCATTCACCGAAATCGTCCCTCGCTTACGCTTTTTACAGTTGCTCGTTTTCTGGGCTTCCGGGCCAAAGGCCAGCAATTCACATAGTCCAGCCCAAAGCGGGCCTTGCCAGGGTATCGCATTGAGCCGCGTTGCGGCTGAAACATGCTGCAAGAAGAACACGCGCCCACAGGCACTGTCCAAGGATCTTAGGGTTTGAGGCTGGAGCCAAGGGACAATCACATAAGTCGTTCCCGCGCAGGCGGGAATCCAGTGCATAAGTCGTTCCCGCGCAGGCGGTAATCCAGTGGAGTGCGCGTGATGACTGGGTTCCCGCCTACGCGGGAATGACGGACAATTGGGCGAACGGTGATAGTCCAGGACAACTTCAGATGGGCTATATAAACGACAGGGGCTATGCTCCTAAATCAAATGGCGCAACTTCAAAACTTACCCTCCGGGTTGGGATGCTGCAATCTGCCGCTCACCTCATAGCTTGGTGTTTAGCATCATATCGAGTGTTTCGCGGACTTTTTTCTCCGATGAATCTCCAGCACCAACGATAACTTGAGAAACATTTCCCATTCGATCAATTACGACTGTTTGCGGAATCGCCTGTGCTCGATAAGCCCTCGCGATCGCACCGTCCGAGTCCAGGACGACCGTTGGATTGATCTCCAGCCTGCTCAACATGGCTTGAATCTCGGCCGGTTTCTGTTCGATATTGATCGTGACCAATTCAACGCCCGCACCTTTGTACTCTTGCGAAATCTCAGTCAACTTTGGCAACGATGCAATACATGGTCCGCACCATGTTGCCCAGAAATCGAGTACAACAATTTTCCCTCGTAGGTCGGATAATCGCAACAATGTCCCGTCCAGCTTCTTAAGTTCAAATTCGGGTGCCGCTTCACCTATCATTTTCGCAAACACCGAATTCGGATTGCTGGCTTCCCCGCCTTCTTCGGGCGAATCCAAATCATTGACGAACTTGGGATCGATGGCGTTTTCAAGTCGCCATTTCCCAAATCGGTTCCTTTCCGCTTCCTCCATAATCGCATCCCCAAGCACCAATCGAGCGATCTTGGAAAGATCGATTTGGCAATTACCTAATTGAGGATGTTGGCCGTATAGGATTCCGTTCTCGATGCGGTCAGGCACAACGCTGAGGCGAGTGCCCGAACTGAACAACGCTTGACACTCAAGCTCACGATTCGACTCGGAACCGTTTGACTTCGGTTCGATTTCAGGAGTCGATTTTTTCTCGAGTTCCTTTCCGAGCGGAACGATTTCGGGCGCGTCGAGCAACCAAATGATTTCAGCTACTGTCTTCATCATGATTGCACACTCCGATCCGCGGACCTCCATGGTTGCGATATCCGGTGTCAGCCCCTTCAAATGGCCGCGAATGGCATCTCCTTCTCTGGAAACAATCAAATGAGAAGGAGGATTGCTTCGCTGCGAGCGAGGTAAAGTGAGCAGTCTTTTTCGGACTCCTTTTTCATTGATGTCGGTGCCGGTATAGGCAAGTACTCGGATACCTCGCACGTACTCATTCTCAATTTGGCCCGCCTCGAAAATCTCAGACTTGAATTTCATTTGTGTTTCGTCAATGCTGTCCACCACGGCGGGGAAACAGTCGCCGCTCTTTAGGAACAGCGATGGCTCATCGGATTTCAAAGGTCGGCCAAAATCTGGTACGGTCGGCTTTTGCCCTGTCTTTGGATTCACGTTTCGGGCAACCGTCAAATCGTTGACGGACTTTGCCGGCCCAATCAAGATAGGCTCGATTGTGCCTGTCGCATCTCGAGCCAGTGCAACGGAGTTCGTTGCGAATGGTTTCCAGAATAGTTTTGGACGATTGTCTGCACCATTTCCCTCAGTCGCAATGGCCGCGACTCGATCGATCATTCCCGTCGATGTTGTCCAAGGTGACACAAACTTCATCATTCCCGCCAAGTCGATTTTTTTGGGATTGCTTGCTCGCGAAACGCTCAGCCCCATCGATTGGATGTCTTGAACAGGAATTTTCACAGTGGTCTTAATGGAATCGACGGTCAAGAGGATTTTGTCCCCTTGCATTTTGGCAGCTTGCCCGAAATACCTGGCTCCCGACTTGAGTTCCGCCACAAAAAAGGGTTTGCTCTCGTTGGATGTGGTCGTTGTTTCGCTGGGCGGAAACTCGATTCTCTCGACTTGCTCAATCGAAACGCGGCCAAGGTTGGCGTTTCCGTCCGCAAATCCAAAGGATCGCGTGGCGGCGTCGAATTGGCTTGGCCGGCCAACAAAGGTTTCTCCGTTGCGCAATAGTGTTTCGATAACGCGAGCCTCATCAGGATTTGCGTTTGGCGCTCCCTTGGGTTTCATGAACGGGGCAGTGAAAACCGACGGATGGACTCTCAGTTCGCGGAGAGAGATCTGGCCTTGCGCGATATTGGTGAATGTCAGGCTATGCCGACCGGTCAATCGCATCGACTTCGTTAAACGCAATTGCGCGATAGGAATTCCATTCTGCAATAACACAAAGCGACCTCGATTGGAATCGCACAGCATCCTCAGAGATATCGAGCTCAATCCGTCGCTTGGAATCTGAGCCGTTTCAATATCTGCTGAAAGTTCATCATCGACAAGAATCGTGATCGAGATCATGTTTCGCGTTTCGAGCTTTCGGAAATGCAACTCCATGCGACGCGGCTCACCGAGCGTCAACATCCAATTCGGGCTGGCTTGCTCCCAAGCGACTTCGATGTCGATGGCAACCAAGTCAGGAACCACGACTTGCTGCGTGATGGCTGTCCCTGCCGTTTCCGTATCGTAGGAACCCGTCCGTTCGAACCACTTGCTTCGGCCCCCGGCCTTGATGGGCGGCGCAACTTGTTTCCAGTCCGAGATGGCAAGCGAGCCGCCCTGGGCAACCATCGTTGGCCTAATGCGCAAGATGCTTCGAATGGATTCAATAGGCAGTTTATGTTTCCCCGCCAACGGACTCTCCACTTCAATCCATGGATCCATCATGTTTGCAAATCGTCCCGATATGGTTTCGCCGGATTGCAGTTCGAACACAAACATTTCCGCACTGGAGTCCGTAGACTGAGGTTCTGGTTGCGGAGCTTCTAAGTTGGGCTGTGTCAATCGGTCGATTGCGTTCCATGGGACGATCAAGTCCGAAGCGAATGCAGGGCACCGCCAGATCAGAGCACCGTTGGCTTCTTGATTGGAGCCGCTCGCGATTTCTCCTCTGTAAACATCTCCGCCAATCAAATGAAGCGTTCCAATCGATTTGTCAATCTTCGGTGGAATTGCAGGTTTGGGGTCGGCAGCTTGAATGTTCGCCCATTGCAACACAGCAAAATGACAGACGATCAACACGATTGTTTTTGTGAAATGCATATGGGCCAATCGATGTTCTATCGTTCGTAAATTGGTAAAAAGCGAAAATTAAGAGCAAGAGCCAAGAGGTTCATCGACGTTGCGACTGCAGGTCCAAAATTGCCGTCAAAATGGCCGTCTGATTTCTGCTTCTTCTTGAGTTCTAGAATGAGATTCTTATTCCATTTCTCCCAAGTAGGCAAATCCGTCTGGAAGAGCGCCTGGGCTTTGTAGTAAGCCGTGTACTCGCCATAATGATCATTCACCTCGTTCGAATCCGACGATTTCAGAAACGAAGAGGTAGCCTTGAATTCCTTGAGGTCTTTTCTGCCGGCAATGGCGTAGACCAAGGTGGCTATGGAGACTCTCGCCGGTGAATTATCAAAACCACCCATGCCACCTGCATAGGCTACTTGCCCACTGCTGGACGTCATGCCTGTAAAGTACTTGATGGCTCGGTCGATATTCTTGTCTGGGACTTCGATCCCAGCGTTGCGAGCCGCCAAAAGCGACATCAGAATCGCACCGGCAACCGATGTATCCGAGTCGCTCGCGTCGGGCGAATATCGCCAGCCGCCATAGGTGTTCTTGTCCTGGCTAGTTACCGATGTTCGAATCGCCAGTTCCAATGCCTGACCTATCGATCGAGTGCGTTTGATATCCGCATCGGCAGGCCAAAAATTTCGCTCGTCAACCGCGCCATAAGCTTCCGCCAACGCAAGAGTCGCGAACCCATGTTGGTACATGCTATCGCCAAGATACCCAGTGTTTGGATTCTGCCCTCGAATGATGGACTGAATCGATTTGCGAACCGGTATGCTATATTTACCGAAGTTTGGGTCCTCGCCGGACGCAAGGAACGCCATGAGAGCCAATCCGGAAACACCTCCTCCAGACATCCCCCCCGACTTGCTCCATCCACCGCTCTCATCTTGCGTATTTTCAAGCCAAAGTAATCCACGATCGTAAATCTCTCGAACGTCTCGCGGAACGGTTTGACCCTGGACTGCATTGCCATCTCGGCCAATCTTCGCCTGCGCACGAGCGTCTGTAACTTGCGTAAACAAGCCAAGGAATCCAACCAAGAGCAGGAGCCCATTGGGAGTGCTACGGGGCTTCGAACGAAAAAGGGGACTTTGGTAGTTCATCTCAAGCTTATTCATCGTTGGCGAATCTGAATCATAGGAACCGCATTAAATTGGGGGAACTCGCCCGCCGGTATATTCGCGAGATCGGCCGGACCGAGAGGTTGTGCAAGCAACTTGCGCTGGGTGGCTGTGAATGGAATCTGGTTGTCGTCGACGGAAGCCAACAATTTCCAAATGGTCGCAAAATCAAATTGGGTCTGCTTTTTCTCCTTGATCCATTCACTCAATGCATTCCTTTGCTTTCCCGTCAGTCCGAGTTTTCGTTGCAAGCGTAAAAGGACTCTGAGCTGCTGCGTTCGCGATTGGTTCGCTTCCACTTTCCGCTTGTCCTCTTCGATTCTTGTAGATTGTTCTGCGGTAAGTTGAGCGCGAAGGACTTTCCGCCAGACTTCTCCATCTTGCTTTGAAATGGCGTTGTATGTGCCGGTGACTGCATGAATTTCTTGTTGAATTTGTTGAAACTGCTGCACTGTCATTTTCGATTCAAATTTGCTCAGAGCGGTCTCGATTTTGGCATGGACATGTTGAATATCGATTTCGATGGCCTTGTTTAACTTTTCCTGTTGCTCATCGGTGAGTGAGCAAATGACGTTGATTCGGTCCAATTCGCGTCGGATGCTTTCTCGCTTGAGTTTTTGGAAGGCTGCTTCGGATCCTCCCAAGGCACCGAACATGGACTCGCGCATCGTTTGGCGGTCCATCTGAGGAAAAGCGCCCTGTCCCCAAATGACCGCATCCTCATCGTCAACATCCTCATCTGCAACAACAGGCGGTTGCCTGCGCTGTTCAATTGGTAGAACGCGTTGTTGTAGCTGTTGTATCTGAATTGCTTGTGCTTGTACCTCGATTGCACGACCTGGAGGTTGAGCCGGTAGTGGGACTGCCTGTTGTTGAGCGAATGCACACGAACAGTCACCCCCCGTCAAGAAGATCGCGGCCAAGAAGATCGCGGTAAAATAGATCGCGGGACGAACGAAAACGAACAGCCTGACCAAACTTCTCGTTTGCGATCCAGAACTTCTAACGCTTTGTCGCATCATTTTGTTCCTCGCTCGTTGAGGCTTTGACTTCTTTTTTGCTTCCCATCGCCAACGCTATTGCATTCGAGCTTGCGATCGATCCAATGACGAATCGGGAGTCGAGAGCCAAGCTTGGCGAATCTTGTGTGACTTGGTGGGAACCAAAAAACTGTTGTGACTCGCGTGTGACGATGGCGGCCTGCTGTGCATCTGTGAGAATGGATGAAATCCACGAGGGCCTAATTTCGGGGAACAAAGACACATTGCTAAAGGTCGCTTCGAGAGAACGAAACCAACGGTCTCTCCATTTTTCGTCTAGGATCGCTTCAATTTGTTCCATCTGGGTCGAACTTAAGTTGAGTTTTGCGACCAACGAGTCGAGCATCACGCTGATCAAAGCGTGCTTCCTGTACTCCATACGATCTGCTAATTCTTGGTCGTAGTTGGCTACGGATTCGGTGGATGCAGATGTCACCAGCCAACTCCTGACGGTTCGTTCGGCCAAACTGTCGAGATCGATGGTTCCGAAGACATGCTGCTGTAGGCATTTCAAAACCGAAGCGCTGGTCTTAACGTTCCATTCCTGCTCCGCCAGATCGACAATGGCTTGCCGTTGTTTATCATCGAGTTGACAAACAGAATCCACGACGGAGAGTTCGTTTTGGATTAGCCCTCGCATCAACATAAATAATTGCCGCTTGGATAGCTCGGCGTCCGGCGGCATCACAGGTACCACAGGTACAAGGACTCCGTCGACCGCTTGCATCCGCAAACCTTTTAACACCTGACCGTTTGCGGCATTGACTTCCACGCCATTGATTTGCACTCGAACCTCTTGGCCTAGCAACAAATCTCCCTGCGCATGAGTTTCGTTTGTCTCGAAGAAACAAAATGAAAAAAGAGAGGCCATCGCCAATCGATTGAATACACACTGATTCATTTTGAGAGTCTTAAGGCAGTGATTTGCGTTCGAGTCTTTGGAAGTATTCGTCCAGACCCTGTCGGTATTCCTCTGGAAAACTGGTTCCCGACGAGCCCGTAGCCTGTTGGACGCCATGGTCCTCGCGAGCTTCTTTCTCGTTGATCCCGATTCCCAACATGGCAATAGCTGCATCCTGCGTATCACCGCCACCGCCGCCACCAGGACTGGCACCGCCACCTCCACCGCTCTTTGGATTGATACGTTTGCTTTTCAGCAGTAGTTCGATCGCTTCTGTCTCGGCTGCAATGGCCAGCTTGCCCGTCTCGGGTCGCTCCAAGATTTGGGCCGCATCAAGCATGACCAAGTCGACTTGCTGCATCAGCTCAATCTCTTTTGCAAATTCAGCTTGTGCATCCGGTAGCTCCAATATCTTGGTCCGCACGATGGCGATTCGCTCCTCCAGATCCATTTGACTTGCGGCGAGTTCGGAGGCAGATTCAAGATACTTCGCTTTTTCGGAAACCTCCTTGGATTGCTCAGCAACGCGAGTTCGGTCGCGAAGATTGATTTCCGCTTCAAGAATTTGCATGACTTCTAGGATGATCGACGGGGGGAGTGAACTTTTGGATTTGCTCCCTTTGCATTCACCTTTGCAGGCTGGATCGACGAGGTCTTCCGCCCAGCGGTCCATGGTATCAGACCAGTACTCAGCCTCGGCGATGGCGAGCCCCTGCGATTCAAGGATGCGGTCTGACAGAACGCGAATTCCACCGAGGACATCTTCTGCTTTCATTTCATCGAGAACACTTTGAAACTTCACTAGAGGACGACGTTGATGAAATGCTTCCAAATCATCGATGATCACACTGACGGTGTTAAGGGCGTTTTCCTCGCGACCCTTGAGTTGCTCGATCCGTCTTTGCTGATCTTGCTTTAGCCGCTGAAGCCGGGATCCAAATGCATTATCGATTTCCGTTGAGGTTGCATCCGCAATTTGGATTTGCTCGCGTGATGCTGCCTTGAGTCGTTTCACCAAAGTGCTACCTTCGAGATTGGCCATCAGTTTGTTGAGCTCGTCAGCGATTTTGTCAAACTCTGCCAACAGCTCTTCTTGTTTGCGAACAGCCAGTTCGATTTTATTTTCCGTCTCAGTTTCCTCTTCGCCCGGTTTTTTCGGTTGAGGTTTACCCATTACGGTGGTCGTTGGCAAACGCAGCGCGGGTGGTGGGCCGTTTTTAGCCTTTTGTTGAGGATCATCGGACTCGATCGGTGGTTGTTGCGAGGACTCTCGATCCGCAATCATAGGTACCGCTGGGCCCAGAGGCGCTGGGGCAGCTTTTGGATCGGCATCCGACGGGTTGCTTCGATTGTCTTTATTTACACCAGCGATGAGACCTGATTTTTCGCTATTACTTGAGCTGGCTTTGGCAAGTCTCTTTTCTTCTTTGGCTTGCTTGAGCAAATCCGCCACATTGGGCATGCGATTGGCGGCGATGTCTTTTAGAATTTGTTGAATCTCAGCCCACTTTTCAAGATGCCCGACACCGATCTCTGGGTTCCTCGCCGCCTGACGAAGCAAATCTTCTCCGCGACCCGTCAGGTTGTTCAGGCGGCGTCCGTTGGCTTGCTCGGCGGAAGCTTGCTGCTCGATTTTGCGACGTGTGTCGTCTTGGTTGAGCTCTTCCTCGGGCAGATCGCGGATTTTCTTGTTGGTCGCCAGCAGTTGCAGTTCGCGGTCCCGAACTTCGAGCGACTCGCGTTGCCACTTGCTCATTTGGTCAAGAATCCAATGGGCGTGTTCATCCGGATTAAGAACATAGAGCAAATGGGGGGACGAGTAGACTCGACCGCGTTCGGGGAAGTAGTCTTCGACGAACATCCGAACTTCGAGTGGTTGAGGTGGAATTCTGAGAGAGGTCGCTTGGAATGTAGCCATTGCATCGAGAGTCTCCGCATTGGAGTTGCCAGCCGCCAGCATCAATTCTCCAGTCAGAGGTTTGCTCGACTGAAATCCTTCTGCGGTCTTCCATTCCATCCCAACATGCTTCACACCAAAATCATCGAGGGAGCGAACCGTGAACTGGATCTGCTCTGAATCCAACAATACGCGGGACCTCGGAAGTCCATCACAGAAAACCGATGGGGCTTCGTCGTCGCGTACCGAAACATTGATTGAGAATGGGGACTTGGCGGAAAGTCCATCGGTATCCGTCCACTGCAATTCGAATTTGTTGGATTCTTCGATCAGCCCGGCGTCGGGGCGAAACGTCCGATCTGTGACTGTTAGGGCAGTCTGACCGATGGACGCGGAAGCCAATGTACTTGTGGCGGTCGCGTCAAAACCGATTTCGGAGCCTCTCACGACCGATAGACCACCGCCTCGAACATCTTTGCTGATGGCTTCTGGACGATTCAAATAATCGGGAAGCTTGATGTTAGCAACAATGCTTTCCAATTCCGGCCGAAGCTTTGGCTCGATATGAATGCTCGGCGATGCATCTCCGATGGATAGCAAGAGTGTGCCCGGGTTGATTTGTGGTGGTAATTCAAATTCATACGAGCGATTGATCAATTGGCTCTCCAACTGAGTCTGCTTACCGATTGTGGCGGACGCTTTGCTAGGCGACCACTCGGAACCGTCGGTGAGCTTAACGGAGATTGGGAATGTTTCACCGTGCGGCACGATGACCTTCGATGGGACGGAATCAAGAGCGGCGAATGTAAAACGCTGCACATTGGAGAGTGGAGCAGCGAATCTCGCCCAAGCATTGGAGGCCGCTGCCGGATACATGATCCACAGTCCCATTGCGACTGCCAGTCCCATAGCGGCAAGGGAACCGTATGTGCGATGCTGAGAACTCGGTGTTGCGTCCAATAGATTCCTTTTGGCGGAATCATTAGCTACTTGTTGCAATGCAGCTTGGCACAAGGCGGGCGAGCGAGATTGTTCCGAATCACTATGGGAAAGCTCGATCGCGCCAAGCAACGAGTCACCGACGGCCGGCATTCGCTTACCAAGCAGTTTTGCAACCGATTCGGCGGAACGGATTCGCATCACCCATTTTTGAAACCATATGGGAATCGAAGCGACTCCAGTCGTCGCAAGCAATAGAACCGTGGCGCGGATCCATGCTGGCGAATCGTACAATCGATCCAAAGCAAACACGGCTAGAAAACCAAAAAAAACGGAAAGGCATGCGATTCCAAATGCTTCTAGCATTTTGATCGTCCAGACTTTGATGCGAAAGTCGTGCAACTGCCTGACGAGCGAATCAGGAATGGCTATCTTTTGCTTGGGCTGGGTCATACTCATTGCGTTGGTAACTCCAAGTTCCGAAAAATTGGAAACGGGCGACACTCCGCGGGCGTTGCGGAAGCATCCCTAGTATACGGGCCACGGCAGAAGAAACTCAACAATGCAATGCACTTCTTACCACAGGAACTGGTGTTTTCCCCGAAATATTCGCCCGACTATTTGAAAACAGCGTTCGATGTGACCGGTCGTGTCAACCCGGTCGGCGATAACTCGATTGTCTCAGCTACGACCACTTCGTAACACGATATCAGGCAGACGCAAGTGGTTGTGTGCTTTGTCACCTTTCAAATTGCCTCCGAGTTTCCAAAGGGATAAGCATTAAATGGCCAAGTTCTATGTTCAAAGTGGTTCGATTCGTGGAATTGTCGATTGCTACGATTCCGAATGTGCCGCTGTTTGGGCCGTCAATCGCGTCATGCAACAAGTTGGCGGAAAGGCAGAGGTCTCCGAATCCGAATACGAAGTAGAAATTGCCGATGTCGGAATGTTTGCACTGGACGATGCAATTCGCATTAGCGAACGAGGATTCGATCGCAATGACTGTGAACAAATAGATACCCACATGGCATTTATTCAATGGCACCAACTGAAAAAAGCCATCCAAGCAATACATCAACAGATGAAGGACAAACTGGATGACGTCGTTTGAGGCAAACGAAATCCACAGCCCGAAAGCTAGATGGCACGAGGGCTTGATAACCTGACAGCTAGATTGAGACTCATGGCTACTTACTTAACCTGCATTGCGGGAAACATTTCCCTCGCTATTTGAATGGCGGCTGGCCCGACCAGAACCACGAAGACTCCTGGGAAAATGAAGAGGACTAGAGGAACAATGAGCTTGACGGCGGTCTTGGCTGCTTTTTCTTCGGCAATCTGCTGTCGTTTGATCCGCATCGAATCGCTTTGTACTCTTAAAGCTTGACCAACCCCTGAACCGAATTTATCGGCTTGAATCAATAGCGAGGCCAGTGATCTCAAGTCCTCAACACCGGTACGGCTGCCGAGTTCTTGAAGTACGGTGGCACGAGTACGGCCCATTTGCAGATGCAACGTACAGAGCTGAAGTTCATCGGAAAGTATTCGGTATGACGAGCGCATTTCCTCTGCCACCTTCCGGATACCTTGATCAAGTCCGAGTCCTGCTTCGACGCTCACGACCAACAGGTCCAGGGCATCGGGAAGTCCCAGGATGATTCGCTTCTTTCTTCTGCTCCTCAAGATATCGAGGATCAACTCCGGCAGGAAGAAGGCTATGCCACCTCCGATGACGGCCCGCAAGAGGACTGCGTTCCCCAATCCCGTCGTCAACGCGGTGATTCCGCCACCCAATACGAGCCCCCCCAACGCCGCTAACACCTTGATAGTGAGAAAGACCGCCGTCGCAGATTCAAATCGAAATCCCGCTTCGGTCAATCGCATTTTCAACACATTGCGTTCTGCTTCGGTCTTGGCCACCATGTGCTTGGAAATGGCTGGCGAAGCTTGCTCCAACGCCTTCGTCAGCTTTTCAACATTCGTCTGTTTAACACCAGCTTCCTTTCTCATGGACATATTGAGCATGTCCAATCGGTCTTCAGCCGCACCTTGCGCATCTTTGGCGAAAAAGTCCATTGCAAACCAAGCGAGCGAGCCAGCAGCCAAAAAAATGCTCACAATCATAAGCACACTTAGCGCACTGGTACTGATCGCAGCAAGAATCAACATGATTTTTTGTTCCTAACTTTGTAACTTGCAAACGCCAATTGGTGTACGACTCGCGTTCAAACCTTGATGTCGATAATTTTTTTGATTACGAGTGCACCAAGCAATTGCATCACGATGGCGGCTCCGAGCATCCATTGCCCCATCGGGTCGGTGAAGAGTTTCATGACATACTCATTGTTCAAGACGAGCATCACGGCGAACAGTCCTGGCGGCAGGGCGAGGAGAACGATACCCGACAATCGCCCTTCACCCGTGAGCGCTTGGATCTGTCCAGCGAGTCGATAGCGAGCACGAACAAGACGGCCGATTTTCTCCAAAATTTCCGCTAGGTCACCGCCCGTTTGACGTTGCAGAATCACCGCCGTTGCAAAGAAACGCAAGTCAAGATTTGGGATGCGAAGTGACATTGCTTCGAGCGATTGCTCCAGCGAAACACCTAAATTCTGCTCATCGTAGCAACGCCCGAACTCGCGGGCCAAAGGGTCCTGCATCTCATCGGAAATCAATCCAAAGCCCGCACCTAGCGAGTGCCCTGCGCGAAGGGATCGACTCAGCATTTCAAGCGCCTCGGGCAATTGGGCGTTGAACTTATCGATCCGCTTTTTCCGTTTCATGATCACCCATAAGAATGGCAAGAAAAACAGCGCCCCCCCGACCAACGGTGCTGTCAGGTATGGCATTGGTGCGAATAAACAAGCGGCTGCGCCAGTGCCCGCCAACCCCACGCACATTAGTCCAAACTTGCCTAGAGGAAGCTGTATGTCCGCCTGTTCAAGTGCAACCTTCATGTTGAACGTGCGTGCCATCCAGTCCTCTAGGAAGTTCGTTGTTCCTTCAGCCGAATTGCGCAACAAAAGCACATCGCCCCCTTTGCCCACCAAGTCACCGCGTCCCATGGCGGTTAATGTGGACAAACGATCCTCGGCGACCGACGCTTCATCTCCTCGCACCATGGTTGCAACCAAGCCTACGACGGCAGCAACGCAAAGTCCCGCCGAGGCCGCGATGATTAGTACTATCATGTTTGTTAAGCTCGCATCATAATCCGCTGGCGGAACGCGCTGGCTGGCAACCGGATGCCGGCCGACTCCAACCTTGGCATAAAGGAAGGTCGCACTCCGGTTGATTCGAAATAGCCGTGTGCTTTCCCGTCTTCTCCGACCCCATCTTGAACAAAACGATAAATGTCTTGCAAAACGACCGTGTCTTGCTCCATGCCTTGCACTTCCGTGATGTTCAAGACGCGTCGAGGCCCTCCCTGCAATCGATTGGTCTGAATGATGAGATCGACCGCACCCGAAATCTGCTGCCGAATCGCTTTCACAGGCAGGTCGTATCCCGCCATCATGACCAGCGTTTCAAGCCGAGCGATCGCGTCGCGAGGCGAGTTGGAGTGGACGGTCGTCATCGAACCATCATGCCCTGTATTCATGGCTTGCAACATGTCAAGCGTTTCACCTCCCCGACACTCACCGATGATGATGCGCTCGGGTCGCATCCGCAATGCATTGCGAACTAAATCCGTCGCGGAAATGGCACCGTTTCCTTCAATGTTCGAAGGCCGTGTTTCGAGTCTTACAACGTGTTCTTGCTGCAACTGCAACTCGGCCGCGTCTTCGATCGTAACGATGCGTTGATCATTTTGAATGAAACTGCTCAAAGTGTTGAGCAGGGTTGTCTTGCCTGAGCCTGTTCCACCACTGATGATGATATTGAGCCTCGCTTTAATGCAACCCTCAAGCAGCATCACCATTTCGGGCGTGAACGCTTTGTAGTTGAGGAGCCCTTCTAGCTTAAGCGGATTCGAACCGAATCGTCGAATGGAAACGCATGCTCCATCGAGAGCCAACGGAGGAATGATCGCATTGACCCGAGAACCATCTTCCAAGCGAGCGTCCACCATTGGGCAGGTTTCATCCACACGCCGCCCAACCTTAGACACAATTCGATCTATGATTTGCATCAAGTGAGCATTGTCGCGAAATTCAACGTCGGTCTTCACCAGTTGACCGCTTCGCTCAACGAAGACGTTTTTTGGGCCGTTGATTAAGATATCGCTGATGGACGAATCCTTGAGCAAAAACTCCAAAGGCCCGAGCCCAAGCGTTTCGTCGAGGACCTCATCAACAATCTTGTCGCGTTCGGATCGGTTGAGGAACGTGTTTTCACTATCGCAAAGGTGCTCAACTACCGCGCGAATTTCGCGTCGAAACGATTCACCTTTGAGATCACCGACCCGCGAAAGGTCAAGTTTGTCGACGAGCCGCTTGTGTATGCGACGTTTGATGACTTCAAATTCTTCCTGCTTGGATTGGTCTGTCGATCGCGGATTTGGATTGACTGTTTTCATGACTTCTTGCGTCCTGAGCTCGTTCCATCACTCGAATCAAAATCGTCTTTAAGGATTCGATCGAGGTCTCAGCAAACAATCGGTCAATTGATCGACGTCATTGCAGATGATCTGCGCACCACTGGCGAGCAGTTCGCTCTCGGGACGAAATCCCCATGTTACTCCAATCGCACGAAGGCCCGCTCCAATCGCAGTTTTCATGTCGGTGTTCGTATCACCCACATAAGCGATACGATCGTTACCGACCCCGATTTGATCCGCTATCCATCTAGCGCTTGACGGGTCAGGCTTACGCGGAAAACGTTCGGAATGCCCTAAAACGTGGTCAAACCTGACATTCCCAAAGAAATGCTCGACGCAAATTTTTGTAAAGCTCTCCGGTTTGTTCGACAGAACCGACAAATTCAGGGATTGCCGACTTAGGGATTCCAACATCGACAAGATACCCGCGTAGGGTTTCGATCGATTATTCCAGATCGCCGAATAGGCAACCTCGAAGCGTTGCATGCAGTCTGCTTTAAGATCGGGCCGGCTTTCGCATTCCGGTAGCGCCCGCTGAAAAAGCATGGCTACTCCGTCGCCAACCAAGTACTTGTAGTCGGAAATCGCGTACGTTGGCTTGCCTAAATCGTCGAGAACCCGGTTGGCCGCCGTGGCAATGTCCTCCAGAGAATCGAGCAATGTTCCATCCAAATCGAAGATAACGGCATCGAATAGCATAATTTGCGGGTCAAGGGTTGAAGGGCAACAAGGCGCAGTTCCAAGCGAGATTTGGCTTTCTTATTCTGACTTCATGGACTTGTCGGAATACATACTCTTATGTTACGCTACGCACCTAGGTAGATGTGTTGAAGTTTTATTTTTGTGCGTTTACTTTGATTGTTTTGTCACTGCATGGCAAAAACAGAGCGTTTTTTGCAATTGATTAGGAGCGTGGGTTCGTGGGTGTAAAGAAAACAGGTCGGGGTCGTCGAAAGATTGGTCGTAAGAAAAGACGTATGCGAGCCCGAATTAGGCATCGCAAGAAGTAGTCGACCGGCCCCACCATTCCCAAAAAATGCACTATCCCGAAGTTTTCGATTGCGCGAGTCGCCGCATCGAATTATACTCCGGTAATGTTTTTTGATGGGAACTCGGTCTGCGGTCTGAGTTTGCCCATGCTTCGTGAGTATCTCCTTGTGGAATGTTACACTGTGAAAACCAGGGTTTTGCATTGCTTCGTCGTTGCTATTTGCTTGGTGACTCACGCCGGCATTTCCCTTTCCCAGAGCGATACGCTGGGCTCATCGTCCCCCAGCGGGAATCTGGGTCGAAATACGATCCCGTTGACGGTTGTGTCGCCAGATCAAAATGCCGAGGACACTGCCATCGGCCCATTTGATTTGGATTTCGTTGCGAAACATCCGGAACTTGAGTGGACGGCTCCAGATTTCCCTGAGAACAAGCCCTACTTCGCTTCCCCAAGCCAAACGTTGCTGGCTTTGTCCCGAAACGTCACTCTTCGCCATGAAGTCTGGGGGTTGGAGTTTTCTTTCAAGCCTGCACGCCTTATCGAGGTCGACATACCCGTTGCAAGCGGAGGAACTCAGAAAAAAGTAGTTTGGTATTTGCTTTACAAGGTTCGCTATACCGGCCAGGATTTGGCGCCGAAAGTGGAAAACGAGGGCGAAATCCCAGAGTTTCCTTCAAAAGTAAATTTCGAGTCGGTACGTTTCTTGCCGTATTTTGTACTCGTTAGCAAAGAGCGAAAGCTGAGCATGGACGCTCAAATCTTGCCTGCCGCGAAGTCCGCCATCGCAGCCCGCGAGCGAGTCGGCAAGCCGATTTACGACCATATCGAGATTGGAAAACGCGACATTCCAATTAGTAGCCTTGACGCCGACAATTCATTTTGGGGAATTGCCACTTGGACCGATGTCGATCCACGTCTGGATTTTTTCGCAATCGACGTTCGCGGGTTGACCAACGCATATAGGATCCGAATCGACGAGTCGGGCAAGAAGAACTTCGACCGCAAGACGCTCAGAATCTATTTTTGGCGACCCGGGGATGTGATCGACGTCGCGAAAGATCGAATCTATCTCGGGCTACCTGCTTTGGAAAACCGCGCGAGAATGGACTACCTTCTCCAGCAGTTTAACCTGAAAGAACGACTTGATTACGAGTGGATTTATCGCTAAACTGCTTGCCCCGCGATCTGCGGAAGTTTTTAGTTTTTTGATAGTCTGACTCGGTACAGGTAGATTGCACAATGGCACACAAAAAAGGTCAGGGGTCCACGCGAAACGGTCGCGACTCCAATGCACAACGTCGCGGAGTCAAGAAATTTGGAGGTGAAAAAGTCATCTCTGGGAATATTCTGATTCGCCAAGTAGGCACCAAGTGGCATCCAGGCCGCAATGTGGGAATGGGCAAAGACTACACTATCTTCTCCCTTATCGAAGGCAATGTTTACTTCGACCGAGAAGGCCGTCGTATCAACGTCCGACCTACTGCTGAAGCTTTATCAGCGTAAGCACTCTCGATAATTCAACCAAGATTTGATTGCCTACCATGTTCGTCGACCGGGTCGAGATAGAAGCCATCGCAGGTCGAGGCGGCAACGGCTGCATGGCGTTTCGTCGAGAAAAGCACGTTCCGCGCGGCGGCCCGTGCGGCGGTGATGGCGGAAACGGCGGCAGTGTCATCGTACGCGCCAAATCGGGTGTGAACTCGCTGGTCGCTTTCGCTCATCAACGACATTGGCGAGCCGAATGTGGCTCGCCTGGCCTCGGTTCAAATTGCCATGGGAAAATGGGACAGGATCTTGTTCTCGATGTCCCGCCCGGAACTGTATTGCTCGACAAAGAATCCGGCATGATTTTAAGGGATTTAGTCAGCCACGGTGACGAAATCGTAGCAGCCCGCGGGGGTCGAGGTGGCTGGGGAAACTTCCATTTTAAATCATCGACAAATCAGGCACCGAGAGACACAACCATGGGCGGAATCGGCGAGCAACGCCGGTTGATTTTTGAGTTGAAAACAATTGCGGACGTTGGACTTATCGGAATGCCCAACGCTGGTAAGAGCACTCTTCTGAGCAGACTTTCTCGAGCCCGCCCCGAGATTGCCGACTATCCATTCACGACCAAGTTTCCTAATCTTGGCTTGGTATCGGTCGACCTGGATAGGAACTTTGTGTTGGCGGATATTCCCGGATTGATCGAAGGAGCGGCTCAAGGACTTGGACTTGGCCATGATTTCTTGCGACACATCATGCGAGCAGGCATTCTTGTTCATTTGGTTGAGCCGATGCCGATGGATCAAACCGATCCGATCGAAAACTATCATACCATTCGAAAAGAACTTGGGGATTACAGCAGCGATCTTGCCGAACGGCCTGAGATTCTGGCAATCACCAAAGCAGAGCTTCCTGACGCCAAAATGATCCATCAAATGATGTGCGAAAATCTCGGACGCAGCGATGTGTTTCTTATCAGCGCAGTAACGGGCTTAGGCCTCAATCAACTCGTGACCAAGATTGCATCTTTGCTTGCTGAGCAAAATCATGCGGAGCTTGCCGCTGTCAAATAATGATTTTGGTCGACATTGGTAATAGCGGCTTACGTGCAACCCAGGTTACAGATCAAGAACTGTTTACCGACCAAATTGTTTACAGATTATCCTGGTCCGCAGCCCTCGCGACGCACCGCAATCCGACTCCAGAACAAGAGTCTGCACCGAACCAACTCTGGTGTGAGCTTCGAGATCATAGCGCATTTGACTGGCTGGTCTCGCAATTCAACGCGAGCCCTAACGAGAGCTGGCTCATTTCTTGCGTACAACGAACGGCCCTCGAAGAGTTAAACCGAAGTTTGGTGAAGCACGGATTTCGGGACATGACCAAGGTTGTGGTTCATTCGGATTTATCCATGAAACTGGACGTCGATGAGCCGGCTAAAACAGGTATCGATCGACTGTTGGCGGCTTGGGCAGCGTATGCTTATACCTCAGAGCAAAACCAACCCAACGGCCCGATCCCCAACGGCCCGATCATCGTGATTCAAGCGGGTACCGCTGTCACGGTCGACTTCGTCGATAGTGAAGGCGTGTTCTGCGGTGGTGCGATCATGCCTGGGTTAGGTTTATCCCTGCAACTGTTGGCCGCAGGAACGGACCAGTTGCCCTGGCTGGGCAATCATTTTGTGAATATTTTGCCCGAGTTGCCTGGCAAAAACACCGTTCAAGCGATCTCGGCGGGAGTCAATGCAGCATTGGTCGGGGGAGCATCGCATCTTGTGCAACGCTATCGAAATCAGAGTCCAAACGGACCTAATGTAAAAGTGGTTGTTACAGGAGGAGATGGTAGTCTATTGCTCCCGCACATTGTCAAACCAGCCGAGTTTGTCGAGCATTTAGTGCTAAGAGGTTTATGCATGTTGAGGAGCAGGGAGACTTGCTAAGGCTGGGATTGATAGCCAGGTTGAAAGGAACGAGACGTCCACTCCAAAGACTCAAATGTCGCTTCGTGCAGTCGAGTCGCTTCCAGTAAAGGCCGACTCTTCCATGCGGCAGTGGTTTCGAGACCTCGCTCATCGCCGACGACGTCGGCGTCCGAATCCAGTGGAATATAATGAGAAAAACCATTGCTCATTTTGAGCGAGAAATAGTTGGCTAACGATAAATCGTCATACGTGTTATCCATGCCCCTCAGATCGATCCATTTCGCCAGCTTCTTGCCTTCTTCCGACTGATCCCAAAGGTTCCAATCTTGACAATCGACTGCATTCCATTCGATCAGCGATTTGCAACCCGTGAATACACATTCATTCGCGATTCGAACGGTTGGGATCGGGTATGGTTGCAAGTTGGACAGGTTGCATCGCATCCAAGATCGCAAAACGCAGGCTGTTACGTTGCGCATATCGATCCGCAGTGGAACACCTGACCGGCTCGCGACTCGGCTACCATTCGCTTCGATCATCGATCCCGCGATCGCCATCCATCCATTTTCCAGTTCAACTTCGGTTCGTACCGGCGACTTCAATCGCAACCAATCACATTGGCCTCGTACGAAAAAATCGCTTCCGCCGATACGGGCTACTAGTCGCTGCGATTTAACACTTGTACCTTCTCGCACAGCATCTTGTGTTGATTCCTCCACGAGAAACACAGATGGCAACGAAGCCCCCATCGACATAAACGTCGGTTCAAATGTCGACCCGCTAAATGGAACAAGATCATCCTGTACGGTTACAGAGCTATTCTTGCATTGCAGCCATGCGCCCGCATTTACGGCGAATAGCGCACGCCGTCGTGACATTGCGTTGACTCGCCACACAATATCGACATTCTGAAGCACAACTTGATCGTGGACGCATTCGAAACACGCTGTTGAATCGATTCGTTCTGTGGACAACTCCGAACCATCAACGATCCACTTGCACCGTTGACCGCTCTCCGCCTGGATCGTTAGATTGGATTGGAAGCGAACTGTTCCTCTTAATGCACTCAAAGATGTGGTCACGGTTGGAGAATGGATCACGATACGCTTGATCTGAGGCTGGTTCATGGCAAGCTCCAGAGCTTGGTCAATCGTTCGGACAACCGTTTGGCTTTTTTCTCTTTCTAACGTGGCGTTGGTAGTGACCGTTATCGTATCTTCCTCTGCCAAACCTGCCGACGACGCCTTCGAGTCGGACCTGGTTGGCAGGATGTTGGCTTGGCTTCCGGGCTCCGTGGTCTGCGTTGATTTGTCTGAGAGCAGGGGTGGAATGATTCCGCCAGCGTTGGGTTCTTTGGCCGAGGCAGCGTTGTCCGCATCGAGAATCACCTCGCGGGGAATAGGAAAGGCCGCGCTAATGCTGTGTAGCCACAACGCAATTCCAAATACGGCCACCATCGAAACGAGAATTGGCAGAGACGCCTCAAGCCAAGTACGTTGAGAAGTGGCCGGCAAAATTGCCGTATTGTCCGAAGACTTAGCCCAAACCAGTTCTTCCATATCGGCAAGAGTGCGTAGGTCTTGGATCAAGTCATTCGGCTCTTGATAGCGATCGCCTGGCTTTTTGGCCATCATTTTTCTCAAGATCGCGATCATCGAGTCGCTGATATCAGACCGAAAGAAACGTGGGTCTTCCGGTAATTTCGTTCCGTGCAGTAGGAGTTTCTGTAAGGCTGTACCATCAGGAAATGGCGGTTGTCCGGTGAGCAAGAAATAAAGGGTACAACCGAGCGAATAAATATCGCTTCGAACATCTGCTCCGCGAGGATCATGCGCTTGCTCGGGAGAAATATAGTCGAATGTACCTAAGGTCACTCCGCTGGCAGTCAGATCGTTGGTTGACCTATCGAGTTCCGTGGTCCTCGCTAGTCCCATGTCGACGAGCTTGGCTTGCCCAGCTTGAGTGACCAAAATATTCGATGGCTTGATATCGCGGTGAACGACTTTGCGCTCGCTCGCATGCTGCAAGGCTTCCGCAACTTGGCGAGTCAAACAAACTGCTTCATCGATGGAAAGCAAGCCTTGCTTTAATACGAGTTCACGAAGATTCGTCCCTTCGACAAACTCAAAGACTATATAGCTCCACTCGTGCGTCTCGCCGACGTAGTAGACGCGTGCGATATTGGGATGGTCCAGTTTCGCCGCGCTTTGTGCTTCAAAGCGAAATCGTCGCATCGCCTCGGCACCACGGTCGCCAACCGGAACAACTTTGATAGCTACAACGCGATCAAGACGCAGATCGCGTCCGCGAAACACGGCTCCCATGCCACCGGTTCCTACCAATGATTCGATGAGAAAATGGTCCAGTTGTTGACCAATCAAGGACTCCGCCGTGTTTTGCACTCCGCTCCGATCAGGAACTTTCCCAACGCTGTCAGGCCGGTTGTCAACGTGGTCGGCCTGAGAAAGGCTGACATCGATTAATTCGCCTTGTCGGATGACTGTTTTCTCGGAGTCGGTTTTCTCGGAGTCGGTTTTCTCGGACGCATTTCGCGCGTCATCCGGCACATCGCTAGGATGTGGCAACTTTTCGAACATGGAATCGGTTGAACCAGACTTCGACATGGAAAATTGAATTCGGACGCAGTAAAAAACCGAACCTATAGTGCTTTGTAACGGCTAAGAATTACGGTTGGCCATGGCGAGAAAGTCGTCAAGACTTTCGGTTCCAAGCAGTCCGAAACTCTTGAAGAGTTTCGATATCCGAAAATTGAGCTGTCACAAAGCACTATTCTATCTTAGACGCTCGCTCCCGGTGGATCCAATGTCGGTCTTGAATATAGCTCGATTCGTGAGTGTGCTTTTTTCTCAGTTTTGGATTGAGTTTGCCGGGTTTACCGGTTGAAATGCTTGCGCTACGCGGAATTTCGGTAGAGACATGTTGTCCTTAGGCAATTTGGTTAGAATAATGCTCGTGTGACTGCGATGGCAATCTGACAGTTTTTCAAGGATGAACTTATGGGGCACAAGACAAAGCCTAAATCCAGAACAAAAAACAGGTCATCGCAACCTCAGCGGCAAGAACCAAGCAACAAAAACGTGGCCCCCAGCGTTCGAGTTTCGGAATTCAAGCCTCAACCAGCCGTCAACGAACCGTTGGAAGATCTCGCGGTCTTCTCAAACGTGCACAGAGAACTATTGTCGGCCGAATTCCAAGCCGAAGCCACGCGTGTGGGCGAGGCTCTAAACCATGTGCATCTTGGCGACTTCGCGACCGCATCCAATTTATTGAAGGATATTGCTAGAACAAGCATGTTTGCTGACTGGCGACTTTTCGTGAGAGGTCTCATCAGTTTCTATCAAGGCGACCTAGAAAATGCTCGGCAAAATTGGTCTCGTTTGGATCGAAGCAGGCGTCCATCACGTATCGCGGTCGCGTTGTTCCATGCAGAATCGATAGAGAAACTTTGGGAGGGCGCAGATCAACCTGATCCGAAACAAGTCAACGCAGTTAGGGAGATGCGTCTACGCCCTGCTTTGATTATCGAAGCGAAACGAATTGCTTCCTACAAACACCGAGACCCTCAAGTGGTCTTCTCCGTTTCTCAAGTGGCTCAACTGAGAAAGTTCTGCGACCAATATCGGCAATTCGACAGCGAGTTTGTGGCTCGTTTTTCGCAGGAGTGTGTCCGCCATTGTTTCGCACAGCCCGATCTCGAATTGTTCGAAATGTTGACGAAATTTGTTCCTGGCCCTATCGTCGATCCGCATTGGAACTTGCACGGCCACTGCTACGCACTGATGTTCTCCGGCACAACGGATTCGTTGTTGAGTTACACGAATGCCTTCATCAAGACAGATTTACCTAAGATTCTCAATGTCCCCGCAGAGGTTAAAAACGCACTGGCTAGTGCACTTCGGTTATCCGTCGTTCGGGACAAGATGAGAGGCGACCTTCGCAATCCCTTTCGTGCGATGTTCTTTTCAGGACCTATCTTAGATTTCGATGACTTAACCCATTTGGTCGGGTTGGCAATCAAGGATTATCCGAAGAACCGTTCAGCTCACCAACTGTTGATCGAACTGCACGAATTGCAGCTCGAAGACGACGAGCTTTCAAAAAAAGAAGAGGAGAAACTCTTTGCAAAACTAATTGCAACGCAAGAGCAGTTTGTCCGTTTTTTCCCAAACGAAATCGATACCATTGAGAAGCTCCTTGACTACTATTTCGAGGAAGACCTGCTCGACAAAGCAAGCGTTTTGGTCAAAACCCTGGGCGAGCAACGTTTCGACGATCCGCAACTCAAGGCGCTACCATGGAAACTGAAAATGCGCGAATCCATGTCGCTTTGTCGCCGCAAAACGAGTCTAACGCAGGCTCGAAAGGTCTTGGAAGAAGCAGAATCGATTTGGCCAACATGGCTAAGCAAAAACTGGCTCCACTTTTTGCGTGCAGCCATGGCGTTGCGAGAAGGTGACCTGCAAGCATTCGAGTCGCTGAATCGGGACGCTCGAGTTGCCAGAGGTGTAACCCAATTGGTCGGAGACATAATGCTCTTTGCCGCGTTGCAATCGATTCATCTTCCAGCTCCCGGGTTAAAGGTGTTTCGCGAGATGGTCGAAGTTAAGACAAGAAAAATTGAATCTATCGAAACAGGGGAATTGTGTTTCATTGGTTCTTTCTTCTGGGATTTACTTCGAACCGGGCTTACGCATAAGGGTTACGCCATTCACGGCAGCCGATTTGGAAAGGCGCTTTGCAATCGATTCAAAGCAGATCCGAATCCAGAAAAACACGCGGCTTTTGGCGACGCGTGTCGTTGGGTCGCTGATCACCGCTTGTGGGGGACAGGCGATATTATCCGATTGCCAGCGTGGCTTGAGGAGTCAGCCAAGAACAATCCGAAAGTACTTGTGGCAATCGCCGATTGGTATAACAAGGAAAATCTTTCAGGTCTGTGGTTCGCCAAATTCGAACCACAGCTCCAGAACCTCAAAGAACTTGCAAGAACAGAGCCGGACCCATACTACCGCTATGAATTCGGCGAGATCGCCAAAGAATCACTTGCATCGCTTGCGGAATTCAAGGATCTGGAGTCACGACAATACGGTTCCGCTTCGTCCGATGATTATGATGATTATGAAGATGTGGAGGACGATGATGATGAGGACAATTGTCAATGTGCCAATTGTCGAGCTCGACGCGCGCGAGCGAAGTCAAATCGAGGTGCTGCCGCTCGCGTTTCCAGCTTAGAGGTCGAGGATGATGAAGATGCAGAGGACGATGACGAAGATGACTGGGGGGAAGATTCTGAACAAGATTTGGATGTCGTCGCAAACCCGCTGCCGAAGATACCTCTGAACGCCCAAGAGTTAAAAGATATGCGGCGAAAACGGCAAAAACTACTCGATGCCAAGAAAAAACAACCCCGTTAGCAATCGCCTCGGTTGGCCCCAAGTGAAACCAATTCTAACACAAAACGCCGGCAACATTCGATAGAAAGACCATCCATGAGCAGTGTCGAAGATGACTTAGTTGGGGTGCTTGGACTGACACAGGATGCGACGCAGGACGAGATACGCGCTGCTTATTTAAAATTGGTTCGACTCCACCCACCCGATCAAGAGCCAGACAAGTTTCGAAAAATCCACCATGCCTATGAGCTGCTTTGCGACCCTCTGAAGCAAGCGAAAGCGATGATTTCCCGTTGCACCGTCAAGCCAAACCTGCTGGAAGTTATCACGGAAGCAGAAAAAACACCAACTCGTATTCCAAGCCTAGCACTCTTGTCGCTCGGCAATCTCGAATCCCCAAAACAAAGCTAACCATCTAAAGCTTCATTCTCACATGACTCACGCCTCCAATATGAATGAAACGGATTCCGTCGCCCAAACAATCGATTTGCTGGGAGCTGTCGATATTGTCGAAGCCTTTACGGCACTCCGTCATGAACTCAAGCTTCAAGTGCGAGGAGGGCGAGAGTTGCAGCAGTCTCTCATGGACAGCCTTCAACGTATCGACGATCGCATTGCGTCCCAATCGATTGCGATTACGAATGCACTTAACGCATCAGCGATCGATTCTGCGTCTGAAAGTCGTAAGCTGGCCACATGCCTTGCCGAAATCGAAGAAAGTTTGCAAAGAGCGTTGGGCACATTGATTCAGCCGCATTCGGGGATGGCGAGTCGATCCGATTCGGCATCGACATTCCCAATGCACAGGTTTGACGAGGAAGTAAAAAACAGTTCGTGGATTGTTCGGAAATTGGCGAAGACGCTGATCGGAAAAGCTCGCGACCTGATTGAGGAATCAACTGTTGCTAGTAAACGGCAGAATTCTTCGTTGGATTCGACTCGTAAGGGACTTGAGCTACTGCATAGCCGCTTGATTCGGCTCATGCAACAATGCGAAATGGAACGAGTCGATGTACTTGGCAAACCGTTTGACCCTGAGACAATGCACGCGATCGATAGAATCGAAGCGGAGTCCGTGCCGAGCGGACACGTTGCGGAACAGATTCGTCCAGCCTATCTCTGGCGTGAATCTGTTCTGCGGTTTGCTGACGTGCGCATCGCAACCTAGACGTTGCATAACAATACGCACCGAAAGTTTTCAAAACTTTCGTTCAAACCGACACAAATTCGTACTCGCAATCGACACAAAGAACATAACATGGAACAAAGAGAATCTCCGATCATTGGAATCGACTTAGGAACAACCAACAGCGTTGTCGCCGCCTACATGAATGGCAAGGTTCAGGTCATCGAAGAAGACGGTGATCCCATTTTGCCATCCATCGTGGCCATGACTATGGATGGCAAATTAATCGTTGGGAAAACGGCCAAGAATCAATTGGCAGCCTTTCCCGACCGAACGATTGCGTCGATTAAACGCAGGATGGGGCAGGCGGTCAAAGTCACGATGGCGGATCAGGAGTTCACTCCGCAAGAGATCAGCGCGATGATTTTGCGACGCTTGAGGCAGCGGGCTGAGCAATCGCTTGGACAAGAGGTTACACGGGCCGTTATCACCGTCCCTGCATTCTTCGACGAGAATCAACGCCAAGCGACGCGAGAAGCAGGCCAACTTGCTGGCCTTTCGGTTGAGAGGATTATCAATGAACCCACTGCTGCAAGTCTAGTTTACCACGCTGGCACTCCCGAGCGGCGACATCTGATCGTTTATGATCTTGGTGGCGGTACGTTCGATGTTTCCATTGTTCGGATCGAGGCAGGGGTCGTTGAGGTCTTGAGCAGCAAAGGTGACACACAGCTTGGCGGGGACGATTTCGATCAGCTCTTGACCAAGTATGTCTCGGATGCTTTTATGAGCAAGTACAACATCGACTTAATGTCTCAGAGCACAACGCGATGGCGGTTGATTCAAGCCTGCGAGCGAGCCAAGTGCGAGTTGTCCTTTGTTAGCACGGTTCGCATTTCCGAAGAGTTTATTGCCACCGTCGATGAAAAGCCACTCAATCTAGATATGGAGGTTTCCAGGCACGAGTATGAGACTTTGATTGCAACCTTGGTGGAAAACACGATTCGATGTGTCAATGAGGCGATTCGTGATTCCGGAATTTCTCTCAACCAAATCGACGAGTTGATTCTGGTGGGTGGTTCCACCCGAACTCCCATCGTTCAAAACCGGTTGCGGGACGAGTTTCATCGCGATCCCATGTGGTCGGTCAATCCAGATCTCGCGGTTGCGTTAGGAGCGGCTACTCAAGCAGCGATGCAGCAAGGCTATGACGTTGGACCGGTCTTGATCGATGTCGCGACCCACACGTTGGGTGTAGAAGCACTTAGCGGCGGACCCTATGCGCCGGAGCTCGTGTTTGTCCCGATCCTTCACAGGAATGCTCCGCTACCTGCGAAGTATGAAGATGCGTTCAAAACGATGACGTTAGATCAAGAATCAGTCGATATTGGCGTTCATCAAGGAGAAAGTTCCCAGTTGAGCCGCAATCGATTGATTGGTCGCTTTCATCTTGATGGACTGAATGAATCCGATAAGTCCGACGGGGAAATTTTGGTTCGCTTCGAGCTAACGCTGGATGGGACCCTCAAAGTGACTGCAATTGAGCGATTAACGGGGAAATCAAAAGCGCTCAAAATCGACAACGCACTTTCCCAGATGGGAGAACTGGACAGCCAAGCATCCGAAGAAAGGTTGGAATCGCTATTTACCGATTCGACCGAGTTCCAACGGTTCGAGACGGTAGACCAACAAGGGGACTACGATGAAAGCGAAGATGACGTTGCGGCTGTCTCATTCAATTCCGTTACACCCGGTATTCATCGTATCGATGCGGCAAGCCAGACGCAATCGAAGCTAAAGCAATTGATCGCTAAAGCAAAAACGATACGCAAGACCGCTGCCACCGAAGATGCGAGCGACATTGATCGCTTGGTTGACTTGCTCGAAGATGCCGAATTGAATGGAGGCTACGAGATGATACCTGGTCTTGAAGCAGAGCTGGACGATTTGCTTTTTTACCTCGCAGATTAGAAGACATCCGATGGATCAAGCCCCCGAGTTTACGTGTCCAGTCTGTCGGGCCAAGCAGACGTTGCGGAATGAATGTCGAAGATGCGGCGCGGACTTAGCGCTCTATGCTAAGGCAATTCGAAGCCTGCTGATCGCCTCGAGCAATTGCCCAAAGAATTCAACGGAGGCAGACGGGCTACCGAGAGATAATCCTGGGCTGTGAGCAATGTCGTTACCTACATCTTTTGACGTTGCTCCCCCTCGCCCATTTTTAGGGGAGAGGTCGCAACATGCTTGGTGTGCTACGCACGGAGCTCGTGCCCATCTCACCTGCTTGAATGTGAACGATGTTACTCGTCCGTAACGCAGCCCTCACTCGCGCTTTTTACGTTTTTGATGTATTTATAGAGTGTGCCGCGTGTGGCTTTGAGTGCCGGTGCCCGCCAGTTTGCTTTACGAACAGCCATTTCGGATTCGGAAACGTTCACGTCGAGGCGATTCGTATTGGCATCGATGGTCACGATGTCGTTGTCTTGAACCAATGCCAATGGGCCACCTTCTTGTGCCTCGGGGGTGATGTGCCCGACGATGAAGCCGTGTGATCCGCCGGAAAAACGCCCGTCTGTCAACAACGCCACATCCGAACCAAGGCCTGCGCCCATGATCGCCGATGTGGGTGTCAACATTTCGGGCATACCAGGCCCACCTTTGGGTCCCTCGTAGCGAATGATGATGACATCACCCTTTTGGATTTGGTTCTTCTCAAGGGCCGCCAGCATCAGTTCTTCGCTGTCGAAGCAGCGAGCTGGTCCTACGAATCGAAGCCCCTCTTTGCCCGTTATCTTGGCCACAGCCCCTTCGCTGGCTAAGTTGCCAAAGAGTATTTGAATATGCCCCGTGGCTTTGATCGGGTTCGAAATCGAATGCACCACGGTTTGGCCTGGTTTGAGGCCAGGCAAATCAGCCACGTTCTCGGCTAACGTTTTCCCGGTTACGGTCATGCAATCGCCGCTCATTAACCCTTCCGCGAGCAAAAACTTCATGACAGCGGGCGTACCCCCTACCGAGTGGAGATCCTCTTGAACAAATTTTCCGGAAGGCTTTAAGTCTGCTAAGAATGGAATACGATCGCTGACCTTTTGGAAGTCATGCAGACTCAGCTCGACACCGACGCTGCGAGCCATGGCAATCAAATGCAGTACCGCGTTGGTGCTGCCGCCGAGGGCTATCACCACAACCATGGCGTTTTCAAACGCCGCACGTGTCATGATGTGGCGTGGCTTTAGGTCTATTTCGAGCAAGTGACGAATGGCCTTGGCAGCCCGTTTGCATTCGTCGATCTTGGCTGGGTCTTCGGCGGGTATGGATGCCGAGTATGGCAGGGACATGCCTAAGGCTTCGATCGCCGACGCCATCGTGTTGGCCGTGTACATGCCTCCGCAAGCCCCTGCTCCTGGACAGGACTTGCGAACGATGTTGGCTCGCGTTTCTTCATCGATTTGGCCCGCAATGTATTGGCCATAGCATTGGAAAGCCGAAACAATATCGAGCGAGTGACCATTCCATTTGCCTGCACGAATCGTACCGCCATACACCATGAGCGACGGGCGGTTGAGACGGCCCATCGCTATCAAGCACCCCGGCATGTTTTTATCGCACCCCGGCAACGCGATCAGCGCGTCATACCATTGAGCTCCCATGATCGTTTCAATGCAGTCGGCAATAAGGTCGCGAGATTGCAAAGAGAACGACATTCCATCGGTGCCCATGCTAATGCCGTCGCTAACGCCAACGGTATTGAATCGCATGCCAACCAAATCTTCCGCAACAACGGCTGTCTTGACGGCCATGGCCAAGTCCAACAAATGCATATTACAAGTGTTGCCTTCGTACCAGACACTGCCGATGCCGACCTGAGCTTTGTTCATGTCTTCAGGAGTCATGCCGGTGCCATAGAGCATGGCCTGCGAAGCTCCTTGGCTTTTGGGTTGAGTGATTCTGGCAGAGTACTTATTGATTTGAGGCATCAGAGGATTTGGTTCAAAGGTGATTTGGGGGTGTAGGATCGAAGTGGATTCGAACAGAACTTATGATATCCCGACTAGCAAACAATTCCCAGGCGTGTCGGTCTGATGGGGTGTCTACGGCGATTTACGGAAGTTATTCTGGGACGACTCCTAAGAATGACTCGCGCGTCGCAAGCGATCCATGAGTGCGACGCCTATCCCGACCTCGGGGACGCATTCGCAGCACACCACGTCCGCTTTTAACAAATCTGCCTGCCTAAAAAAGTCGAAGACTCTTGATGCGTATTCCTCGGCGTTCTTGCATACCAAAACTGTTTGGAACGCTTGCGAGTTTCCGGGATGCTTTAGGCCGATGTAGTGTGAGCGAATGGATTTAGATTTTAACACAAAATCACTTTGTTTAAAAGTTTCTGCATCTAGGACCATCACGCTCGCTCGAGGTTGATAGTGTCGGTGTTTTAGCCCGGGCGAGTTAACGAGTGATTCGCGACTAAGTTCTGGGTGTGCAGAATAGGGTTCGATGTTTGGTACGTGCGAATGCATTTCTTCGATGGAAAGGCCCCCAGGGCGCAGTACACGAGGTGGCGTGCTAGTCATATCAACCACGGTACTTTCCAAACCCAGACACGTGGGTGGACCGCACACAATGCCTGCAATTCGATCCTCTAAATCCTCCGCAACCGCTTGCCAAGTGGTTGCGCTAGGGCGTCCAGATCGATTGGCACTTGGTGCAGCGATAGGAACACCTGCGAGGCGAATCAGTTCGAGTGCGACGGGGTGATTTGGAACGCGAACAGCGACGGTATCCAAGCCTGCCGTCACTTGGTTTGGAACATCCTTTTGTTTCGGCAACACCAGCGTCAGCGGACCGGGCCAAAACCGTTGCATCAACTCCCGAGCAAGGATCGGAACCTCGCGTGCGACTTGCGACACGTCCTTGGAGCATGCCAGATGGACGATGAGGGGGTTGTCGGCGGGGCGCCCCTTGGCGACAAAGATTTTGTCCACGGCGGCAGAATCCATCGCATTGGCGCCTAGACCGTATACTGTCTCGGTTGGAAAAGCGACTAATTCGCCGGTTCTAAGAAGCTGCGCCGCTATTTCTAAATCGGAACCAGAAAAGCGTTGTGTCTTCAATGGCTAACGTTGGGTGTTCCGTGAGTGAAATTCGATTGCTCACGTGGAGTCTTCGGTGGGAATTTTTGGGAGAAGAAAATTCGTTCCCAAAAGTTGGCTTTTCGTAATCGAAAATCTTCGGCAGGAAGAGTGTGCGTTTTTCCACGACGCGTTTCAAGAACAACCTCGCCTTCATGAACTTGACGCACAATCCAATATTTATCGACTTCGTAAGAGTACATTTCACCATGAGGTGACGGCGAGATATTTTTAGCCCTTCGGCCGGGTGACAAACTGTGTTTTTCGCGGGTGTATACAACCCAGTCGTTAGGACTAAAAGTGCCGATCATTTAAGGCAGTTCCTCATTCGCAGTTACAATCTCCCATTTCTCAGAATGCATTTCCACGAGGGAAGAAGCAGATCACTTGGGTGATTGACTTGGAAACTCGTCTGAGATGTCTTATTGTTTCTTGTGAATCGTCTAGAATCCAGGGCACCTTTGACGATGTCTGGGGAATTCGCGAGAAAAGTATCGATTTTTTTGATTGTTTCGCCAATTGGAGTCATGCTCGTGCCTAATTCACCGAAACCGTTTCGCTTAATGTTTGTCTGCTTAGGCAATATTTGTCGATCTCCTGCGGCACAAGCGGTTATGCAAGCATTAGTTCAAGGTAGAAAAGTAGCAGACCGGTTCGAGATCGACTCGGCCGGAACAGCCAGCTATCACCTCGGCAAATTGCCAGATTCTCGAATGATAGAGGCCGGTGCCAAACGAGGGTTCAAACTTACGAGTTTGGCGAAAGCTATCACTGCAGAGCATGTTGCTAACCGGGAGCTTATTCTGGCAATGGATCGAGAAAACCTGAATAACATTCGACGAATGTCCAACCAGGATTCGCATAACGTTCGCTTGCTTAGTGATTACTTGGATGAGACATGGCCTCGCGATGTGCCGGACCCGTATTACGGAAGCGATGCTGGATTCGCATACGTGCTGGACATGCTCGAAGCTGCATGCCCCAAAATTTTGGATGATTGCCTTTGATGCTGAAAACACGATAGCCGAAATGCTATTTACCTAGTCTGCGCCGTTGTGCTAGGCTGCTCAGTGACCCATGGCGAATCTTATGGATAGATCGCTTAGCAAAAGGATTTTGGTGAGGGAGGAACCCTAAGAATGCATATTATTCGATTGGACATCGACCGAAAGAATTCGGCCGAACATCTCCAGGTTGGACCGCTTGGTAGCGGATTAAACGCCATCTACGCGGTTGTCCCTTCCGGCAGCGACACTTTGGCTCGATTCATTCGGGGGTTGTTGTTCCGCAGTTTCGCATCGACCGACGCGAACCACGACGAGTTTAACGAAATGACGGACGGTTCGCTTCAATGGGTCGACGCATCGGGACACATCCGTATGATGTCCTACGCGGGCGGCGCGTCCCAAATGCCAACGAGATTCGTTCATTCACCCTTGCACCCCTCCGAGCGCCCCATCCACGCGGAGGATCGCACACACGTTCGAGGTCTCGGCAACACTTTTGGCGAGGGTGACGAGCAAGACGGTCGCTGGGACGACCTTCGTAGCGACATTCTTGGGATGATTTTTTGCAGTCCGCTTGGAAGTGTTTCGCCCGAAAAGCTGTGGTGGGCTGCTGGCCGGCTAGGGGTGCATGCCAGCGCTCGTTGTGAAGTGGACGAAGGCTACCAACGACTCAAAGCCGAAGAGCGAGATTTGCTCGATCGGTTGCGGCATGTTGAAAACGTGGATCATGATCGGGCTTGGTGGTCCATCGAACGAGATCGCCTTGCCGCCGAACTGACTCATATCCAGCAAGTCAACGCGCAAAATGTTATTCCAGTCCAAGTTCAATCGGATTCGTTGGCGGTCGCAGCGCTCCGCGAGCGGTTGGTATCCATCCAAATCGAAATATCAAAGCTGCGTTCGGATCTCCAAGAACTTGGCATCCATGAAGCAAACACCAAGCTCGATGGTTATCGTCGCGAAGATCATCGCATGAATTTCAGCAATATGTCATTTCATCCGTCGAGCTACGGTTCGCCTCGAAACGCCTCAAGCCGCGTTGATTTCTCTGGTGATCGGCAACGGCTTCAGTTGAAGATCGAGCACCTGCTTGCCGAACAAGCGAGCGTTGAAATTCAGTTGCGAAATGCTCCGCCGTCTGCCGTCGCAATGTCTGAACCTATCAAGCGTTGGGACGATTCGCAGCTAAGGCAGCAGCATGCACACGCCGAGGAAATGCTAAAACGGTGGGATCGACGAGCCCAGTCCAACCGTCGGCTTGCAGAAGTGCAATCCCACCTGCGGACTCGTTCGCCATACCGTCGCACAATGGACGGGTCGCTCATTCCAGCCGCTGAGAAATTTCTACGCGAATTGACCTCCGGGGCAGCTCGTCAACTACCACCTTGGGCGGTAGAAGCTTCCTACCTCAATCCACAAGATCAATTTCGAAACACATCCGATTTGGCGACCGAGGTCAACCACACAGAGCACTTGGATCGATCCGTACCTGAGGCGAATACCCGTCAACGCAAGCTCGTGGATTTGGCAATTCGACTTGCGATTGCCGAGGCGTCTGTGAATCGCATCGGTCGTATTCCGCTGCTGCTGGACGACTCGATCAAGAACTTCCGAGGCGAATCGCTGGAACAAATCCTTCACGTGTTGGCAACCTTTGCTCGCGACGGTCGGCAACTGCTTGTATCAACCAGCGATGAATACACCGCTCGGCGAATCGGTGCACACGGTGGGACCGTGTCTCGCATGCAAGAAATCATGCGTTATGCTCGGCCCAATTTTATTTTGGACGGCGAAGTCGACGCCGGCTTGCATCCATCCTTAGAACATTCTGCATTTCTTGAGCCGACTCAAGAAGTACGACCATTCCGAGTTATTGGAATCGACAGTCCGAGCGTTGGTTTCGGTGAACTTAACCGCCAGTTAAGCGGCTTGGCCAACGAACAAGCATCTCACTCCTGGTGGCACCCAGAACAAACTCCACAGCAACATCAACCTCAATTCATCGAACCTCCAGTTGCATCCGAAAACAAGCGTTACTACCTGTTCGTTGACAGCCCTGTTCATGAGGCACCGGGTGTTGATGCCGAATTGTCGCGACGATTTCATTCCATCGGTATTTATCGCGTGGGTGATCTATTGCGAGCACCCGCATCGAAGCTTGGAAATGCAATCCGAGTCGATACGAATGTGCTTGAACATATCCAGCAAGTTGCGGACCTCATGTGCGGCACTCCTCAGTTACGGGCTTTCGATGCTCAAGTGTTGGTTGGATGTGGAATCAGTCGATCCAGCGCGTTGCGAGAAATGCCAGCCTCGGCTCTTGTTCACAGGGTCGAGTCTTTCATGATTAGCATCGCTGGGCAAGAACTCGTTCAATCGGCTAATGCCTACGAAGTCTCTCGAATCCAAGGCTGGCTCGCGAACGTGAAGCGATCGCTGGGACGCAGTTCTCGAACGAGCGAAAACCAAGCAAACTCCCCAGCGAGCCGAGATCGAGAACAGCCAATTCGAAACGAACCTCGCCAATCACACGATGGCCAAATTCGACCGCGTATCGCGAGAACCGCCGACCTCGATCACGAACCGGACTATTCCACAGCCCGCCAGACGACAGGCCGATCGTCACAACCCCGTTCGACACCGACCCAAGTACGCTCTGCAACAACCCGATCCGCCTCGACATCGAAAAGTGCGCCAAGCTCTCAATGGAAATTCTATCTTGATATCGATAGTCCCGTTGTCGATGCTCCGAGCATCGGACCGCGGATGGCAGAACGATTATTGCCCTTAAACGTTAACTCTGTCGGAGACCTTATCGCATCGGATGCCAAGGATATTGCGGCACACTTGGCGGATCGCAATGTGAACGCTGAGAACGTAGAGCAATGGCAACAGCAAGCCTTGCTCGTTTGTCGCATTCCCAACCTTAGAGGACATGACTCGCAGTTATTGGTGGGTTCTGGCTTCGAAACAGCGGAACAAGTTGCGGCAGCGGATGCTTCGGTCTTGTTTGAAAAAGTGGTTCGCTTTGCGAACAGCAAGGCCGGGGTTCGAATCTTGCGAGGTTCTGCCGCTCCTGATCTAGCGGAAGTCTCCGATTGGATACAATGGTCTCAAAACTGCCGTGCGATTCGGGCTGCGTAAACAAGCGAGGCGATCATGATTGATGTTGACGAGATTGGTTCGATGCAAATCGAGTGCGTTAAGCGATGGCACCTTGAGCCTATCGACAATCCATGTGACATCGACGGTTCGATGTCAAGTCTAGCGGCTACGGTCTGTCAACAGCATCAGTTCAACTACTTGCTTTGGCACGAGGAGGACATTGCGAGAAGCCGCGAAGTCACCGATTCGCAAATCGCAACCGTGAAACGCAATATCGATCGATTCAACCAATCTAGGAACGATTGGATCGAGCGCATCGACGATTGGATAACCGAGGACTTGTCGCGGCAATCGATCCAGAGCGCGAAGGGTGCAAAACTCAACACGGAAACACCTGGCAGTTCGATGGATCGATTGTCGATCATGTCGCTTCGCATTTATCACCTTGAGGAGCAGTTATCGCGCGTCGATGTCGACGAATCGCATAGGGAAAAAGTAAACAATCGCCTAGCGATCTGTCGCCTTCAACGGCATGACTTGTCCCAGTCGCTCAAGGAGTTGCTGGATGACATCTATCGGGGTGCGAAACGGCACCGAACGTATCGACAAATGAAGATGTACAACGATCCGACGCTAAACCCTTACTTGTATACCAAGCAACTAGCCTCTTAGCGTCCGCAGGCGGGCTACCGTGCAACCTTGGCTAATTCCTGTTTTCTCCCGAAATTACTCCGACGAGTATATTTTCCACTGTTTCCACCTTTCGTTGCCAATGTATAATGCCTCCGCCTGATACCTGAGGCGATAACAATGGGAATCCTCGCCCCATTAAGAAACGGCAGGTTTAGGCTCCTCATCTCTTGAATGTGGTCGGAATTCGCAACCTTGGCATTGATTTTCGTTTGCGGATTGCTTACTTAACCACTCTAGATCATGAGCTCCAATGCGTGCTGTTCCGTCATCCACCGAATGAAACACCGAATGAAACAACGTGCGTTCCATCCGTCGGCTGGGTTTACAACTTTTGAGCAAGCGACAACGAAATGAATACTTACAGTCTCGATTACATCGACGACTTATATGTACGTTACATCCAAGATCCGAACAGCGTGTCTGACGTTTGGAAGCGATACTTCGAGGAGTTTTCCCTAACGGCTCAATCGGAAGCATCTTTTGCGGATCAACCAGACTCGCGTCCTATCAACGCTTCGGTTGCTTTGGAATCGGTGCCTGACGCCCTCTGGCTTGCGCGCATGCAAGAGCGAGTCGACCAACTCGTTCGCGAGTATCGAGTGCGAGGGCATCTGATGGCCAAGATCGATCCACTTGGCTTGGCACGAAAAGGCCCGCCCGAGTTGGACCCACAGTCGCACGGCTTAACCGAAGAGGACTTGCGCCGTCCGTTCGCATCCCCCTCTTCGGAGTATGCAAACGGTCGAACTCTTGCCGACATCATTGAGAAATTAAGAAACACGTATTGCCGAAGCATCGGTGCGCAGTTCATGCACATCGATAACCGCAATATCCGGGATTGGTTACAACGGCGTATGGAGTCGACGGAAAATCGCTTGTCGTTGTCTCACGAGGTGCAAACGCGAATCTACACGAAACTTGCGGATGCGGCGATTTTTGAAGAGTTCGTTCGAAAGAAGTACGCAACGGCCAAGACCTTTTCGCTCGAAGGTGCCGAGAGTCTGATTCCTTTGCTAGATCGGGCATTGGAAAAGGCTGGGCAGCATGGAACAAGCGGGGTGGTTTTAGCGATGGCACATCGAGGGCGACTCAATGTTCTTGCCAACATCATGGGCAAACGCGCTCAAAGCATTTTCTGGTCGTTTGATGATCCAAAACCAGAGTTGTTTCGCGGTGGGGGCGACGTCAAGTACCACATGGGTTACAGCAGTGACTGGACGACAAGTACGGGCCAAAAAGTTCATATCTCGCTTTGTTTCAACCCAAGTCACCTTGAGTTTGTGAATCCGGTTGCGCTCGGACGATGTCGAGCCAAACAAGATCGCGATGGCGACATCCACCGAACCGACAACATGACCATCCTGATTCATGGTGATGCAGCCTTTATCGGTGAAGGGGTCGTGCAAGAAACACTGAATTTGAGCGAGTTACCCGGTTACCGAACGGGTGGTACGTTGCATATTGTTCTCAATAACCAAATTGGTTTTACGACTGAGCCAGACGAGGCCCGCAGTTGTACGTACGCAACCGACATCGCCAAAATGCTCCAAATTCCGATCTTCCATGTCAACGGCGAGGACCCAGAAGCCGTTGCTCAGGTTGTGAACTTGGCGATGGACTTCCGCAAGGAGTTTGAAAAAGACGTCGTCATCGATATGTACGCTTACCGCCGGTTGGGACACAACGAGGGTGACGAGCCACGCTACACGCAACCTCTAATGTATGCTGCGATTGATAAGCGAAAGAATGTTCGCGAGAGTTACCTTGAGCATTTGCTCAACATGAACGAACTGACCCGCCAAGAAGCGGATGCCATTGCTGAGGTTCGCCACAGCCGCTTGTCAAGAGAATTTGAATTGGCAAAAACCGAACCGTTTGTTCACGACCTGCAGAGCCTAACAGGTTACTGGTCAGGATACTTCGGCGGCACCGAACCACTTGAGGGTCAGGTCGTGACCGCGATCCCAAAACAGATTGCGAGCGATTTGATTGCGAAGGCGTGTTCGGTCCCGCAAGGATTCAACCTGCACAAAAAATTAGTAAAGCAATTCGATGACCGACGCGATATGTCAACGGGCAAACAACCGTTGGATTGGGCGACCGCAGAATCGCTCGCCTTTGCTTCGGTGTTGGTCGAGGGACAACCGGTGAGATTGTCGGGTCAAGATTGTGAGCGGGGAACTTTTTCGCACAGGCATGCTGTCGTTCGAGACGTAGAAACGAACAAGAAGGTTTTGCCGCTTGCGAATCTTGCTACGAATCAAGCTCGGATCGAAGTTATTAACAGTCCTCTTTCCGAAGCCGCTGTTTTGGGTTTCGAATATGGATATAGTCTCGATTGCCCAGAAGGGCTCATTCTGTGGGAAGCGCAATTCGGCGATTTTTGGAACGTAGCCCAATGCGTGGTGGATCAGTTCATTACTAGCGCCGAAGACAAGTGGCGTAGATTGAGTCGATTGGTGATGCTGTTGCCTCACGGATTTGAAGGCCAAGGACCTGAGCATTGCAGCGCTCGCCTGGAGCGATTCCTGTTGCTCACGGCCGAACACAACGTGCAAGTAACTCAGCCATCCACACCTGCCCAGTACTTTCACTTATTGCGACGACAGGCAAAGTCCAAGTGGAGCAAGCCGCTGATCGTTTTGACTCCCAAGAGTCTTTTGAGAAACAAAATCTGTGTTTCGACTCTAGACGAAATCGAACAAGGTCATTTCCAAAAGATTTTGCCCGACGATCGGCCAGTCGGTACCCCCACTTCTCGGATCGTGATGTGCACTGGCAAGGCTTACTATGATTTGCTTGCCGAACGGACGAAATTAGGCCGAGATGACGTTGCGCTCATTCGCATCGAACAGTTCTATCCGTTAGAACCAAGCAAAGTAGTCGAAGCCCTCAGTGGATATGCGGCCGGCACGCCTTTGTATTGGTACCAGGACGAACCGACAAACATGGGCGCTTGGCAATTCGTCAAACTGCGTTGGGGAGATGAGCTTGCCAGTCGATTTAAATTGGAGCGAATTTCGCGAGTCGAATCGGCCAGTCCATCTACCGGTTCGTTGAGAGCGCATCAGTTGGAGGAGCGTGAACTGCTCAACAGTGTGTTTGCAAGTTAGCAAAATGAAAATATGAGCAATACGAAAGCAGATACAACCGCAAGCGAATTGCGTCCCGTTGACATAGCGTTTGATTGCATGCCGCTTAGAAGCATGGCGAGGCTCGATCCGCCACTGGATGCATCACCCGCGCTGGCTGCAAAGTACGATAGGATCAAAGCTGCGATTGCCGAACACGGAAACCACAACACGTATTTCTTACACAATGCCATTTGTCGATTCTTCGTCACCAACGATCCAAACAAGGGCATGATCGCGTTTAGGTTCGAAGGAGTGGTTTTTACAGACGAAACCGATAGCCGAGCCAGACAAGCGTCATTGAAGGTCACTTTGGAAAAGGAAACCTGCTCGTGGCTTGAGCAGCATGTGGTGAAGTGGTTTGAAGAGAGTGTGACGCAAGCGGTACTGGTGGAATTCAATCGATACATTGGCGTCGGCGATCCGGAGCAAACCAAAAAGAGATTGCAAGAGATGGAAAAGGCGTTGGACTCCCGAGGCGGATTCGTCGGTATGCATTTGTAGCATTATGGTGGGGTAAGCTTCCCCCACTTGCCATCGTTGATGATTCCTCGCAAACTAAATACATCCGCAACTGTTTTTCAACCTAATTAGCCGTTGGGCGTTAGCCCCGGTTTTCTAATTGCTTGACATTCGTCGAGAACCGGGGCTATCGCCCACTCAGTTGGACCTAACTATTCGACAGTTCGCTTTACCAACCGCAACCGAATGGGGCCTTTAATCGATTCGATATTTCGTTCTTCGATGTCGACGACTTCACCTTTCTGAATGATCTCGATGGAGCCGTCTCGGACCATGTCCGCTGCCACCTCGCGAACCGCTGGCATCATCTCGCGCCAACGTTGACTAAATCCGCGGACCGCATCCGATGGGCAGATACTCTCTCCCCCCTTCATCATGAGCAACATCCGCAGGATTTCGTCTCGAATGTCCTTGTTGCTCGCATCCTCGTGCTCCATCCATTTTGTTTTCATAGCAGTCGTTCTTCTTTTATTGTGTGTGAGTCGCAGGACAACTCGAATCCGATTATTTTCGTTCGAGCGCCACATCCAGCCCCGTACCGGAGAGAAATGATACGGCTGCTTTCACGACCGTTGGGTCACTCATAAGAAAGGAATGAAGCACGGGAACCTGTACGATCTCGGCCATCCCGTCCAATGTCGCTTCCTCTAGGGTAACGACTCCGTCACTTGCTCCACGCAGAAGCGGGTTCTGAATAGGGCTCTTCGATATATCTCCCGCCACGATCGCAAACGGGCATGGGGGTGTGCCGAGTGCATGACCAAAGTCTTCCCATGCTGGACCAAGCTGCATGCCCGAATTACCCGTGATGATTTTGAAAAGGCCCAAACGCGAAAGACTCTTGGCGAATGCCGAACCCTGGTTGGGTGGCCCAAGCATCACTGCGCGATTGAGTCTCGCGAGAACTTGACACGGGTCTCCATTCTTTTGCCAGTCACCAATCGCATGACGAAAAACAATATTTCCCAAACTATGCCCAACAAAACTGATGCGAGGCTTACCGGGCAGATTTTCCACCAATTCACGCAAGGCCGCAGCATGAGCCGATATTGGATCGCGTGTGCTTGCGTACGAAAAGAGAATCGCCGTTCGATGCACCCGGTTTGTTGGGTCCAACGTCTTGGACTGTGCATCTACCCGAAGCAATTCTGTCTCAATTGGCTTCATGCTTTCCGCCGTGCGCATCAATCCGTGCACAAGCAAAACAACTTCTGTAGTCTCCGGCGATGGCGTCGTGGTGGCAACGATGCGATCCAATTCTTCTAACATGGCCTGCTGTCCACCCCAAGCTCTTCGAACCGACTTAGGGTCGAGAAGTCGCCAATGGTCGAGCGTGCTATTGAATTGAACGCGATACCCATTCCACCAACGGTGATCTGTCCAAAATTGCTTACCTCCAAGCGTGGCGAGCTGGATGTTCCAAGGTTTGGCGTCTTTTTTCAAATCGTACCTCTCTAGATCGGAATCATTGTCCTCGTCCTTTTGGCCCGTCTGCGCTTGCAAATGTGGGCACGAACGAACCAAGCCGAATAGGACGGCAAAGCCAATTATCCCAAGCCACTTGATTTTGGTAAGTGAGTCAACCATTTAATGTTTCGCTAGCCTTCGGGTGGTATACTTCGTCCGTGCGGATCTAACGCCGATTGCCCGGTTTCGGCATCTAGCTTGCCACGCATCGACGGACTTGTAAAGTGCTCCAACGACTCCGCTTGTGCATGCAAGCGCGAATCGCTCACATTCATTTCGACCGACATGTATTGCTCCCAAAGCCGATGGGAACGAACCAAATTTTGCGCGACACGTCGACCTTCATCGGTCAGGGCAATCGCGGATGCCGACGAATTGAGCCAACCGAGTCGTACCAGTTCCTTCGCGACCGAACGCATCTTTTTATCAGAAACTCCAAGTTTAAGGGCAGTTTCCGAAAGCGAAAACTCCGCCCCGGGCGTTCCCTGGAAACGAGAGGATGGCGATGTTTCCTCTCGGCGATACAGCAGCGCCAACACATCATCCCCCAATATCTTGCGAGCCATTCGGCCACTGGAGATCCATCGACTAAGGATTCCTGCTTTGGGGCTAACGCAGACTGCTAACACAAGAAAAAAACCGCAAGCTACTGCAATCATGGCAGCAGAATTGACAGATTTCATTCCAAATGCAACCGGCACCGATATCGCTAGCAAATGGCCAGCGACTGCCGAAACTGCGCCGATCAACGCGCTTGCTACGATCATGGAACTCAGTCTTTTGCACAACAAAAAGGCCGTGGCGGCGGGCACGACCAACATCGCAACCACCAAAATATTGCCAACTGCTTCGAAGCTTGCAATGCACGTGATGGCTACCAAGGATGCCAGAATATAATGAAACAACGTTGGGTGAATGCCCTGCGCTTGTGACAAAAGCGGATCGAAGGTCGAGAGCTGCCACTGCTTGTAAAGCCCGAAAATGGCGATTGTATTGAGTACGCAAATTCCCATGAGTGTCAAAACCACGCGTGGAACGTTTCCCAGTGGAGTGGTGACCGTATCGAGAATAATCGTTTCAAGGTTTCCGTAGAGAACGCATGAAGGGTCCAAGTCGGTCTTGTCTCCTCCCCGAACCATCATCACTAAGCCGACAGCGAACAACGATGTAAAGACAACGCCGATCGATGCGCTCTCCTCGACTTTGCCAACCTTGCGAACGAATTCCGTAAGCCACACGGTGACGAGTCCCATGACAGCGGCGCCCATCAAAACCACCCAAGAACCGCGATGACCCGTAAAAAGAAAAGCGGCTGCAATCCCCGGCAAAACCGAATGGCTGATCGCATCTCCCATCAGACTAAGACGTCGAAGAACTAGAAAGTTCCCAAGCAACGACGCAGCGATCGCACACAGGGCGCCCGCCACGATGATCCATCCATCAATAGACCAGTCCCACTTCATGGCTTCATTCCAAATGATCGCGAAGCACACTGGCTGCGTACTCTGGAGTGACTGTATTGATAAAGCAATCGGAACCCCATTCGAATCCTGCAATCTTGCTCAGCCTTGGAATGACTCGCAATCGCCAGTGAAAGGACTCCTCATTTCCACCTTGGAACGGACTCGTTTGCAAAACGAAGTTATACGCTGCGGATGGGTGTGCCGATTCCAAGGCGGAGAGTGTTGCTTTCACGGCCAAGGAGAGTTCACGAAGTTCGCTCTGTCCAATCTCCTCAAATCGGCTTCGGTGCATTCGAGGAATAACAGAGAAGCTGTAAGGAAACCGAGACGCAAACGGGCACATCGCAACGAAATTCTCGGAAGAATACAAAATCCGTTCTTGGCGTTCGTCCTCCTCCGCCACAAGATGACAAATATAGCAGCTCCCAAATCGTTGATGGTACAAAGCCAATCGGTCGTTTGTCCGCTCGATGTCGCACGGGACAAAGTCCAGGCTGATAAGCTGGCTGTGGGAATGATACAGAGACGCGCCAGCATCCGCTCCATAGTTCTTGAATATCAACGCGTATTTCAGATCGCGTTGGGATCGCCAATGATTCAGGCGTCGTCGGTACGCTTCGAAGATGATCGCGATATGCTCAGACGGCAACGAGGCGATGCTATCAATGTGCACTGGGGACTCAATAATGACCTCGTGGGCTCCGCTCGGCAAGTGCTTTTGGAACAAGTGATCGGCTGCAAGCATCTGCGATTGGCGTGGTGGATGCTGTTGCCGATTATGCATCGTGCCGTTTGCAGACATTTCGCCTTGATATGCTTCGCCGATGGAAGACATTTCGCGAAAGCCATTTACATGCTCGTTTGAGAAACGAGGTATCGCTGGAAATTTGTTTGGAACAACCCTCACTTGCCAATCCGGTGCGATCCGTTTGCCTGGGTCGGCCTTGCGATTCGTCGAGGTTTCGTCGAAGTCGATTTCCGGCAAAACAAGCGTTGGCTCGGGGGTTTCGTGCTCGGAACCAGAACAGAATGGGCATGCCAAATGTTCTTTTGGTAAAGCTTTCTTCGTCGGACCAAACTCATTGGGGCGTTCGTCACGATTGGGAGCGAAGATTACCCATCTATCAGACAACCAGTCGTATCGAGTTTCATTCATGACAATCGCCGGTTCTTTAGAGCCTACCATCGATTGCTGCAAGCTCGCGAGCTCGTCGGTACGCGGATTCGTAAGCGGTAGCGCTGTTGGTCCATGACCAATCCTGCGACATACCAGTCGTGACTAGTTTATCCCAAACATTAGGTTCACGCGAATAAATATCAACGGCTCTCAGGACACATTGCTTGAGCGAATCAAGATCGTAATTCTGAAACGAAAACCCGTTCTCAACACCCACGGCAGCGCTTGCATCGCTGTAGTTGTTGACTGTATCGATTAGGCCGCCAGTAGCATGGACTATGGGGACTGTTCCGTATCGCAATGAGTACAACTGATTCAAGCCGCAAGGTTCGTATCGACTCGGCATAAGAAACATATCGCTCCCGGCTTCGATTTTGTGGGCCAATGAGTCCGAAAACTCCAACCGTACCCCCACTCTGTCGGGACGTCTTCGCGCCAATTCCATAAGAGCGTCTGCAAAACGCGTTTCACCATTTCCCAAAATGACCCACTGGATGTCCGCCGTGTCCACGATTGCTTCGAGCAACGGTTTGACAAGATCCCAGCCTTTTTGTTCCGCGAGTCGCCCGATCAGACCGACAAGCGGCACGTCGGCCCGGTCGGGCAATCTGAACTCGCGTTGTAGATCTTGTTTGCAGGCGATTTTTCCTTCTCGCCAATTTTCTTGGCCGAAGTTCTTCGCTAGGTTCTTGTCAATCCGTGGATCCCACACATTGTAGTCGACACCGTTAACGATCCCCGATAATCGATTTCCTTTGGCTCTGAGAGCACCGTCCAGTCCGCACCCATGGGCTGGCATTTGAATTTCCTTGGCATAGGAAGGGCTGACGGTCGTAACGACATCCGCGAATGCAATTCCTGTTTTGAGCATATTCAAGTCGCCAAAAAACTCCATTTGCTGCCAATTAAAGTACTGCCAATCCAATCCCGTTAGATTCATGTCGTACTGCCAGAAGCGACCTTGGTATGCCATGTTGTGAATGGTCATCACTGAGGCCGCGTTTCCATACCATTGGAGATTTCCAAAATTGGTTTTGTGGTATGCGGGAATCAGACCCGTTTGCCAGTCGTGACAATGGATGATATCAACGGGCAACCGCAATCGTTCTATCGATTCGACGACACATCTTGCAAAAAAGCTGAATCGTTCGGAGTTGTCGCGGAAGTCACCATGTTCATCTCCGTAGAGTTGTTCTCGGTCAAAGTACAGCGGTTGGTCCACCAAGTAGACATCGACGGTGCCGTTTCCGAGAGTGGTCTTCAGGATACGAGCGGCCATTAGCTTGCCAGCTAAATCCACGACAAACGAAACATGCGTATCCCATATTGGTGAACCGCTGTGAAGCGCGCGTTTGTATGCGGGTATAAAAAGACTGCAACGATGTCCTTGCTCCGCGAGTTTGATTGGTAGCGAACCGCATACGTCCGCAAGCCCACCGGTTTTTGCAAATGGAATCGCTTCCGCCGCAGCCATCACCACATTCATGGTTTGTCATCTTCGTAGTTGGAGTTCTTCGTCGTAGGGTTTTGTCTATCTTACGATGATACCAGATTCAATTCGATGCGATCACTCAGGCCGATGGTTTCAAACAAGGATCATGTTGTCTCAATTGGGTGTGCGAGACGCGAGGCTCCTGCCCAGCTTGGCGTTGGTTCAGCAGCGCCTCTCCCGCCCTGTATAAACAAGTCTGCCGCTCGACCAAAAGCGATCTCAACGCGCATGTCAACACCACTGCCCATAGTTTGTGGAAAAAGAAACTATTTGAAAAAGTTGCAAAGTTGATCTTGGTTAAGACATAATTCTGGGACTATAATCCCGCCCCCTCATCCAACCTCTAATCTCACAAAGCAAGGTTACCTCTCGTGATATCGATTCGACCGACTGTTGCCGAACATGCTTTCTACGTTTTTGGAAGATCGATTCATCCTGAACTATTCAGTATCTATCGAAGTCGCACCATCGAGAGAAGCAAGTACTCGGCAAAAATCGACATCACAAGCGATGGCCACATGGTCACGTTCAATAGTCGATCGGTAGTCATGACTGAGGTTGTTTGTTCAGCTCACCAACTATTGCCTCAAAAACGCCGAATCGTCGGAGCGAATCTCAAGGGTAAAGGGGTGGAGCAGATCGAAGGTAAACTCGGTGTCTCGTATCACGCTCAATATGAGCTAGAGCATGTTTCAACGGACATGTTTTGGATGGTGCACAATCAACTCCAATCCAGCCAGTGCGAAAATGAACTGGTGCACTCATTTGATTCGAGCGGACGAATTGCATTTGGAGCTGTCAGCTTCATGCACGTGGAAGAAATGGACCGTCAGCTATCGATACAGGCTTTCCACACGTTCCCTGATGATTGCTCGATCGTCAAATCGACAACCACATTCTGCGCGGGCTAACGCTGTTAGGCGATTTGGCAGACTGAAAACTACCAATCATAACCCGAGCCCGTAAGTGAGGGACCTGCGAGCATTGTCCCTCGCTAACGCTTCGGGTTGAGATACTGAAGTCTGTCGCTCGCCCTATCAAGCCTGAGACTTGAATCGAACGACCGCGCCAGCTATCAAAACAACGGCAGTTGTCTCATTTTTGGTTCTTCGTTCATGCCCGCCAAATCGGTCGAGTTTAATCGCGGCAACTCAGCCAAATCGGGCAGACGCAACCTCACGAACTCGTGAAGCAATCTCGCCAATCCTGGAGCGAACTTATCGTCCGGCGCATGTGTGAATATCCACGGTTGATAACCATCGCGTATCCACGTTGCAATCTGCTCGGCCCACGATTCCCAATAATTCGTTACTTCGGCGGCATTGTTTCGTCCTATCAGTCGAATCATGGGCCGGTTGCCGGTGACCGTAATTCGAAACGGGCTCTTGGGTTTTCTGCTTTGTGACGCTTGCTCCGTTTCGTCCGATGCGGAGTTTGAATTGAGTGGGCGAGAGTCGAAAAGCACACGGTCAATGCTATGCTCTCGTAGCATATCATCCAGTCTTCCTTCGCATACCCCGTTATCAAACCAATCTTGGTGTCGCACCTCAACAGCCCACGGCCATTCACGCGGCAACTGCTTCAAGAAAAGTTCAAGCTGTGAGCAATGGGCGAAAGAAAACGAAGGGGCGAGTTGGAGGAACGTCGGGCCGAGTCGTCCGCTCTCATACAATACAGACAAGCAATCAAGCCATTGCTTCAGCTCGTCGTCGCATCGCGTTAGCTTGAGTTCATGCGAAATTTTCCGCGGGAACTTGAAGCTGAACTGAAACGTATCCGCGGACGCGTCACGCCATTTTTCAAATGTACTTTTCGGTGGCACGGCATAAAATGTGCTGTTTCCCTCCACGGTTGGAAATAAGCGACTGTACCACTGCAAATAGTCCTCGGATGGAGTTCCGTTGGGGTAGATGATTTCGCCCCAATTGCGACATCCCCAAACTGGGCAGCCTATCCGATATGACCAGATGTCCCACTTTGGATTGTGCCTCGGAATCGCAACTTTTTGTGAAGAGGGCTTGCCCATTTTGGTCTCGTTGCAATGGTTATGATTGATACGAACGGATTCGGAATGATTTTCTAAAGACCAATATCGAAAAATAAAGTCAAGTTTAGGTTGACCTCTGCCGGGCATATGGCATCAGATTAATGCACCTTTGTCATGAGCTCCATCCCCCGCAAGTCGGTTTGGTGAAGCCATCTCGTCCACAACTAGGAATTCGTCCCCCATGAAGCCATTCATTAAACGCCTGCTGGCGATCAGCGTTACCGCAAGCTTTGCTTCTGCCAACGCTCAAACCAGCCAAGCAGGCACATGGGCCGGTTCCTGCTGGGGGAGTCCCGCCCAAGCCGTTCCAGTCGGGCCGCCAGTGCCAGTCGGGCCGCCAGTGCCAGTCAACGGGCGAACCGCTCTTATGCCAAGCGTCGGGTATGTACCACCGAGCTATGCCGCCAATGCCGGCAGTCAACTGCCCGTCTACAGCCCCCCCTCCTATGTTGCTCAATACCCCAACTATGCCTCCCAGTTCCCTGCACAAGCGACAAGCCAAACACTTGGCTATGGCAACTATGCCGGCGCTACGCCGCCAACCAACAACGCCCCTTCGCTCGCTCCAGGCTTCCCGCAAACCGTTGCGGGTTATCTGCCGACGGCAGCATACGATACCCAATGGTCTCGGACGCCTGTGACCTACTACCGACCGGTGACCGCATTTGATCCGCGTTACGGCACGACGGTTACAAGCCTCCAGCCCTGCACATCTTATCAGTATCAGGCTCAACGGGTGCCGGTCATCGCCCCGCGACCGTTGCAAGGTGACTATGGATCGCAAGCCAACAATTGGCCTGCAATCACCAGCCCAGGATACAACCCAACCGGTTTAGCTGTCAGCAACGCATATGCTCCCGTTGCACAACCCTTTCAGAATGTGCCAATGGTTGGTATGCCTATGAACGGTCAGCCAAATGCGTACGCGACGATGGGTTCATCTGGTACTTCGTTAGGCATGCCTGCAACATCGTCCCCCACAACTGCGATGAACTACAATTCGCAATCGCCTGGCCTACCGATCTACCCTTCGCAGCCAAACTACAACGGTTCCGTTGTTCAGAATCCAGGCTACGCGACCAGCCTTCCAGCCATGAATTGGTCCAATCAAAGCGTTGGGTCGGGTGTCGTTCCTTCGGCAGCTTGGTCACCTGCTGGAAATGCTTTAGCGAATGGCAACTGCAATCAGACCGCGTCGCCTACGCAAACACCTTATGTTCCTGGCGCGACCTCGGTGACTCCCGTCGGCCCACCAACTTATTCAAGTTCGCCCAACAACGGTTCATCGCAGCCAGCTTATGGATCTGGTGGCCAGCCCTACACCCCCAACATTCAGCCTCCCGCCGGCTCTCCAGTGCTTCCGCCCAACCAATTTTTTCCTCCCGGCATGAACCCTGGCACGCCAGGACTTGCAGATCCGGAGTCGGTTCGCGTTCCAGGTTTAGGTTCCAGCGCTGCAACTTCCCCAGTAAGCAATCCAGTAAGCAATCCCGCAAGCGTCGCAGCAAAGACGCCCCTGGACATTCAAAGACTTCCTATGGCGGCAATCGATCCAGGAGCAACCAATAATAACGCAAGCAATCAAGTCATGCCCGATTTCCAAGCGGTCGGACCGCGAGCAGGCACTTTACTGCAACCGGGCGGTGCTCCGACATTGGATTCCTCCAACATTCCACCTATCCTGCCACCTCGATCCTATTCCGGTGCGCAGCCCTTGTCGGCACCTGACGATTACGATAGCAAGCCGCAATGGAATCCCACCTTGCTCGATCCAGAAGACCGAAAGGCTATGGAACAAGTGGCTCAATTGCGTCAAACTCGCGAGGAAACCGCTCGAAAAATCCAACTTGAGGCCGATGATTCTTCGCCCACAACGGCGATCGCCTTATCCCCAAGTTCGTCCAATCGAAACGTGATCCAACTGGTGTCTGGAATCGAAAACAGAAAAACGGAAACGAAAGAGGTCGGCGAACCGAGTTTTCGACCGGTTTCGTCACTCAAGTAGCCGATTAGTGGCTACACTATCGAGAAACTTCCCTTCGTTTCCCCATATCAGACCAGATGCACACGTATCAGTTCGTTGCCTTTCGCGGTCCAAACCGTTGGTCCCCGTTTCCAATGCTCGAAGTGCTCTGTCGCGATCGCTTGGACTCGAACGCATCCGAGATCGCCAAGCAAATCTCGGCAAAGCAAATCCTGACTGTGCTCGCGAAATTTCTTGAGGCCAAGCAGTTCACAGCAAGCCACCCTCAAAGCGTTAGCAATGCAACTCGCATTGTCGCATCGATGGATCAAATCAAGTCGGACACGGAATTGTGGCTGGCTTGCGCTCGATGGTTTTCGGCGTTGGCAGGAGTGCCGACACGTGATCTCGACCGAGCAATCGAACTTCGGGACGACGGGCAATCCACGCCGCTGACTGCCTTTGCCATGGAGATGGAGGAACAATCTCTAAGTGAAAAATGCTTCCTGTTCGCACGCGAGTTAATCGATAGCAATGATTCCTTTGCATCGTATCCGCTGGTCATCAAAGTTCGCGAATTGTTTGATTTCGCAGATGATGTACGCCTGGGGCCGAGTTCTCGTGCGATTCTCCGGGCAGCCCGCCGACGCAATATTCCTTACACGCGTCTCAACAGAGGCTCGCTGGTACAGCTTGGCGAAGGAAAACTTCAGCGACGTATTTGGACCGCAGAAACAGACGCGACCAGCGCGATTGCAGAAGCCATAGCGAGCGATAAAGACCTAACCAAGAGGCTATTGAGGCAAGTGGGTGTTCCAGTGCCCCATGGGCGTTCGGTGAGCAGCGCCGAAGACGCTTGGGCTGCCGCTCAAGAGATCGGCTTTCCCATTGTTGTTAAACCGTGTAGCGCAAATCATCAACGCGGTATCTCCATCGAATTGAACACCAAAGAAGAAATCATGAAGGCCTATGATTTCGCCGTTTACGCTGGCGAAACCAACGACATTCTGGTTGAGCAATTTGCCAGCGGTGACCACCATCGATTGCTCGTCGTTGGCAATAGGCTCATCGCAGCAGCTAAAGGGCATAGCGAATGCGTTCTCGGAGACGGTATCTCGACCATCGAGGAGCTGGTTGCCGAAGTGAATCGCGATCCACGTCGCGGCGAAGCGTATACCGACCCGTTAGGCGTGGTGCTCTTGAGCGAACCCGCAATCATCGAATTGAATAAACAGGGACTTAACCTGCAATCAATACCAGAGCTTGGACGAGTCGTCGTGGTTCGACGAACGGGCGATTTAACCACCGACTGCACCGAAAGTGTGCATCCAGATACCGCCGAACAAGCCGTTCTGGCGGCTCGTGTCGTTGGCCTGGATATCGCCGGCTTGGATATTCTAGCGACCGACATCAGCCTCCCGCTCAGCGATCAGCGTGGGGCGGTTGTCGAAGTAAACGCAGGGCCATCTTTATCACCTCACGTCACGCCTCTCTACGGCAAGCCTCAGAAAGTAGGCGATGCCATCATGGAAATGCTCTTCCCGATGGAGCAACATGGACATATCAACATTATCGGCGTCGTGAAAGGCCCTAACTCCGATCTGCTCGTTCAGCAATTTGCGGAACAGTTGCGATTGCGCAACATCGATTTTGGGACGCTGAGTCACGGCCAAGCAGGATTCAATGGCCGCGTGGTGGACACCGGTTGCGTGAATGATGAAGAACGCGTCATTGCCCTCCTTTGCAATCCTATCCTAAGCGCAATCGTGGTTCACTTGGATATACTGCAATCAGCAACCTGTGGGGTTTGCTCCCCTCGGCTAGACTGGGTCCTGTTCCCGAACGGTTCGATTGGCGAATCTCCAAGCGACGAAGAATGGGCGGGTGTTCGAGCCATTCTGAACGCCGTGCCACCCAACGGTTCGATTTTTGGCGACCGCCTGTCAACGCAAGCCATGGGAAAAATCAAGCAATGGAAGAATCCAGAGAGCATTGCCAAGAACACGCTGGAACGAGCCTTTGAAATACCCTTTCAATAGCCGACTGGTTTAAGGCAGTTTAAGGCGAGCGACAGAGTGAAAGATACCGGACGAAACGGGTTGGAGGATCAAATCTTGATTAGCAACGTCGATATAGCCAATGTGTTTGAGGAAATGGCCGATCTGCTGGAGCTATCGGGCGAAAATGCATTTCGTATCCGAGCCTATCGCAATGGAGCAAAAGCCATCCGCGACCATTCCGAATCGATCGGTAGTTTAATCGAGTCTGGAACAGATCTTACGACCATCGAGGGAATTGGCTCGACCCTTGCCGAGAAGTCCGAGGTGTTGGTCAAGACAGGCAAATTGCCTCAACTCGACAAACTGAGATTGGAGGTGCCACCAACGCTCCGCGACATCATGCAAGTCCCCGGCGTTGGCGCTAAGAAGGCCATGAAAATGTTCCAAGAGCTTGGGGTGTCCGACTTGGCGAGCCTTCGCGCGGCTTGCGAATCCGGACTCGTTGCTTCGTTGAAAGGGTTCGGCGTGAAAACACAGCAATCGATTTTGCAGAATATGCAGATCGCCGAGAAGGCCGCTCAGCGATTGATGATCGATCAAGCGGACTATCTCGTCGATCGATTGCGCAAGCATATGCAAGATTGCACTTCGGTGCAGCGACTTGATTTTGCAGGCAGCTACCGGCGCGGTAAAGAGACGATTGGCGATCTGGATTTGCTCATCATCAGCCGGGACGTAAATTCTGTGATGGACCACTTTTCGGCGTTTCCGCTCATTCAAGAGATCATCCAACGCGGCGATACCAAGATGAGCGTCCGAGTCACGGATTCCTTTCAGGTCGATTTACGAGTTGTCGCCGAAGAGTCTTGGGGCGCCGCCCTCCAATACTTCACCGGCAGCAAAGAGCACAACGTTCGTATTCGTGGAATGGCAAAAGCCAAAGGGATGAAGATTAATGAGTATGGTGTATTCGATGCGGCGGACGAAACGAAAGTGCTCGCTGGCAGCGAGGAACGCGATATCTATGCATTGGTTGGGATGCCATGGGTGCCGCCCGAGATGCGAGAGGATCGCGGCGAATTCGATCCAGCCGTCCAGACAAGATTCAATAGCCTCATCCAGCTATCGGATATAAAAGGTGACTTGCACATGCATACGACCGCAACGGACGGTGAAAACTCCATCGAAGAAATGGCAGCCGCCGCTCGTGCAAGGGGACTTGAATACATCGCGATCACGGACCATTCCAAACGAGTAAGCATGGCGCGCGGCCTGGATGAAACACGCTTGTTGGCCCAATGGGCGGAGATCGACGCGATCAATCATCGCTCCGACGGTTTATTTCTCATTCTCAAGGGGATTGAGTGCGATATTCTCGAAGATGGTCGTATGGACCTATCGGATGAATGCTTAACGCAAGCCGACTGGGTCACTGCCAGCATCCATTATGGCCAAAAGCAAGCTCGCGAACAGATCACGCAACGCATCTTGGGCGCCCTCGAGAACCCACATGTTGACGCCATCTCGCATCCCACAGGCAGGCTCATTTCACGCCGAGATGCCTATGATGTAGATCTTGCAGAGGTCATCGCATCCGCCAAGCGGCATGGCAAGTTTTTGGAATTGAACGCAAATCCGTCCAGGTTAGATCTAAATGACGTTAACACGATGTCCGCCATTGCAGCCGGCGTTATGATCGCGATCAACACCGACGCACACAGCATCGCGAACCTTGATCTGATGAAGTACGGAATCACACAAGCCCGGCGGGCAAGTGTTGTGCCGAGCCAAGTGCTCAATGCGCTGCCACTTTCGGCATTGAAAAAGCGACTTGCAGTTCGATAAATACCTGGCGTATTTCACCCAGTCGTTTTCTTAGGCGAGTGGCATCATGAGATATGCCAGTAGCACAGGCTGCTAGCCTGTGCTTTTTAGACTATTGCAGGCTGGCAGCGCTGGCAGCCTGTGCTACGAGGTAGTTTTTGGTCTGCCGATCGCCTTAGGGCGATCGAAATGAGCCAACAAGGCTGGCAACATGAACAAGTCGCACAACAACGCCGCAACCAAGGTGATGATCCCGAGGGAGGCAAAAATTCGATGGTCGCGAGTGTCGCTCGTCAACACCGAACTGAACCCCGCCACCAGTACAACCGTCGTCATGATCATTCCCGTACCGACACCTTGAAAGGCTCTCTCGATGGCTAAATTGTGATCCGTCGTGAGGCGAAGCTCTTCCCGATAACGCGACAAGAAATGGATCGTGTCATCCACGGCAATTCCAAGACATACGGTAAATGCGCACACCCCGACGATTTCAAGCGGTTGCCCTGTGATGGCCATCCAAGTTGCGGACGCTGCGAGTGGTATGAGATTCGGAATGACCGAAATCAGCCCAATTCGCAAGGAACGGTAGGCAATTCCCATTACCCCAAAAATGACAATGGCAGCAGATCCGAGACTTGCTATCAAATCGGTCACGATCTGAAAAAGGTCTCGCCAACGCCAAATCGGTTCACCCGACATCGTGATACGTATCGCGGCACCGTTTTCTGTCTCCAAGTCTTTGAAGGCTTTTTCGATCCGTTCGAAGGTCGGTTTGTATGCGGCTGTTCCCAAGTCTTGGCATCGAAACACGATCTTCGCCGTTTTTTCCTCTGCCGAATACAATGCCTGTTTGAGCGGCGGCGGTAACAGCTCAGCCATCGAAATTTTTTCAACGGCTGTACCCTCACCGGGCAACGCTTCGAGCAATCGGCACAAGGAAAGCGGATGGCCGACCAGCGGCTCTTTCCTTAAGATGACATCCATCCGGGAGATGAGGGTTGCAACCTGCTCGTCGGACTGAGTCCCATCTTTCCATGACAACAGCACTTCACACATATCAAGTCCGCCCATGGCTTTGTCCAAATGAGCCAAAGCGCGCTGCGTTTCGCTGCCACTGGGCAACGCATTCGATTTGCGATCATCCGGTTTCAAGGTTAACGCATAGGCGCCCATGACAACCAGCATGAGAATCGACATGTAGCTGATCGGGCGTGAGTAACGAATGGTCTTCGAAATGAAGGGTCCAATCCGATTCAGATTCTGATCAATGAATCCTCGGTCAGCCCCCTTGGCCAGTCGTCGACTCCATTGCGTGCAACAGACCAACGGAATAACGAGCATCACCGAGACCCAAGTCGCAGTCACTCCGAGTACGCAAGACCAACCAAATTCGCGAACAATGGAGTGGTGGGCAACGACCAACGAACCCATCCCAATCGCCGTCGTCAACGACGTCAAGAAGCAAGCTAGTCCGACCAGCCGCAATGTATTTCGGCAAGCATCGCGAGGCGATCTCCCTTGGTTGAGTTCACTGCGAATATGCACCATCATGTGTACGCCATCGGTAAATCCGACCAGGCTTAGCAATACAGGCAAGATGACACTGCTGAATGGGTTGAATTGCAAACCAAAATAACGCAGGAATCCTAGCGTCCAAAAGACACCGATGACAGGTGCAGATGCTACCACCAATACGACACTTAAGCCGCGGAAAAGGATGATGGCCATCAACAGAATCATTCCGTAGCCAATGAACTGGTACTTCAATTCGTTGGATTTTTCATTCTCCAGAAGCATCAATCGAAACGGAACAGGACCGGTCAAATCGATCTGCATCTTCACTTGGGGATGCTCCGCCGCAGCCTTGCGAGCTGTCTCAAGCAGTCGCGTCGTGCAGTCCGCATCCTCATTGACAAAGATCCAATCGAATTGAACTTCAATCAGCAACGTTTCCGCATCGGGTGAAAGCAATTGACCAACCACCAATGGATGTTTGATAGCCCGCTCTTTGGCCATCGCAAAGCGTTGTTCGGAAGCTTGCCCACGCGGCAGAATCGGTTCAGGTAGCCCAAAGATATTGAGCGGCGGAGCTTGGTCCAACGAGCGAACACTCGCGACCGTCTCGAGCGACTCTAATCGTTCAATGACATGCCTGAGGGCTGTAGCCCCTTCGGCCGTGAATATTTGCGGCGATTGAACCACTAGAAAAGCATCTGCTCGGCCAAGGGATGCTTTTGGATTGTTGGCCGATCGGGACCGCCGCTTGGGGCCGCGCGACTCGCCCGGTTTGGGTTCGTCTGCGTCTATGGCTGCGGATTCGACGCTCGAGCCGGCTGCCCATTTCCAGAGTTCCTTGGGCCACGTCGGTCGATAATAGCCACCCAGCGCGATCATCGTTAGGACAAACAAGATCGACAAACAAGATCGAGGATAATCGATTACCGACGCGAAAATCTTTGCCGTTATGGGCACATTCGAATTCGAACTATCTTGCACGTCGTCCCTTTGCCGCAGCGATCAATTCGTCTCGTGTGATCAGCCGATTGCCATCTTGATCCATCCGATAAAAAGAGTAATCCTGCACGATCCGCGGTACCTCCAGGAAGGAAACCATCGAGTCCTGATTCGCATCGAATCGTTTCAGATATGCGTCCGCAAAGGCGACTTGAGCGGGGCTCGGCGCGTCGTCGTTCGTCTTGGCTATGCGTTTTCTAGCAGCGTCTTCGGGCACCTCGTCGGTGGAACTTTGCTTTCGCGGTCGAGCCACTTCGAAGAAGGCGACTGCCATCTCCTCCCACGTCTGATCACCCCACATCACGTATTCATCGGGGTTGGGATTAAATGGATTCGCCGCTGAGTTGTCAAAAGTTGCTGTAAAATCGAGGGCTGTTACGTCTTGAAATGGCAGTGGTTGGGTGAACTCATAAGTGTGTTGCCAATTAAAATCATAGTGAGGCACGTCCAGCAGAATGGATTCGTTGTTGCCCGTTTTGGAACGAAACTGAAATGCCTTGCCTCTCAAATGCATGTGCGGCATGATCGCAATCAACTCGCCATCTTTGGGAAACCAAGGCACACTTGCATGCACCGGATGGTTGGCCGACCTGGGCGGAATCTCAAACTCTTGATCGATACCGACCAGCGTGAAGACTTCGTTGGTAACCGCTGCCGCGTCGATAAAATTGATACCTATCTGCGTAAGATCCGATTGCTCACGCCCGTTTGGAGTGTAGTGCATCTGAAATACGAATTTGGAACCAGCAGGCACGCGTCTCGCATATCCAGGTGGGAATTGCGTTGCGCGCTGACCAGGAACATAAGCCGTCAACCAACCGATGCCATTGAAGTCTCGGTCATCGGGCGGGCGGATGAAAACAATCGCATGGTGGACGATGGCAGCGTTGCCTGGGATAACTTGGGCTGCCGAAACCCAACAATCGTCGGTCAGTTTTGGATCGACGACGAAGTACTGATAGTCGACTGTCCCATTTGCTGGAACGACGTAGGGTTGTTCTCGCATCGCAACGATTTTGTCCGGTGCTTTGGCAAGTCGCCAGCCTTCCACCTTGTGGGGCATCTCAGGCAATTCGTCCGCATTGCCGTAGGGAGTGCCAGCGGCAACCCATTGCTTAATGGAATCGATTTCTAAGGTAGTCATTTGGCGAGCGTTTTTGAATGCCCCATGTTCCGGACTTGCATGCCAAGGCGGCATGCGTTTTTGGTCGATAACCTCAACGATCATGTCGGCCCAACCTCGTAGCTCGGAATATTCGGAGATGTCAAACGGCCCGATTTCACCGGCTCGATGGCATTCCAAGCAATGCCGATAGAGAATGGGAGCGATGGTTTTGGTGAATGTTACGGGCGCATCTTTTTGTTCGGAGCGTTCGAACGAAATCAAGCATCCAACGGGAGGCGTTGATGGGATCGCGACCGTTTTTCCGTCGAGTATTTCGTCGATGGCACGTGTCAGTTCGCTTGAGCTAGGGGCGGAACGTTTGACACCGGGCGTAAACTGATCATCGACTCGACCGCGATATTGAATGGTCCCGGAACGATCGACTACGATCACTTCGGCGGTGCGGGATGCGTGAAAGAAACGAGCAAGCGATTGGCCGAGATCTTGGATGAGAGGGAATTGGATTTCGAGTTCTTTCGCAAATTTCAGCAGATCGGATTCTGAATCTTGCGAATTGCTGCTAAGTCCTACAAATCGAACCCCGCGAGGCTCAAGCTTTTCAGCCAAGGATTGAATGCGATTGGCGTAAAGACGAGCGACAGGGCATTCCGTGCCGAGAAAGAAGTAGATGTGGATCGACGCCGACTTGTCCCATTCGACTTTACGGCCATCCACTGCGGTGGCGCGGAACGATTCAATTTTCGTAACGTCGGATGCGAGGCAGATGGGATGAGTTGTGGAGTTGACGAACGAAACGACGAGGGCGGCTAAGCCCAGCAAGCGAAAAAGGATGATGACCATTGGTAAACTCAATGCACAAACGAAGGAAACTCAAGGCGGGCGTGGACCGCGATCGCTGGATTATAGCAATAAGTCTACAAGTCGAGACGAGCAACATCCCGAAGAGGCGTTTCATGAACTCTCTACCGAATCGAACTGCTGTCATCATCGGAGCTTCCTCCGGGATCGGATTTTAACCACGAAAAACACGAAAGACACGAACAGAAGAAGGAAAGAGCAGCCGACTCATGAATGCAGCAGCAAGGATGTCGATTCTTTCTCTGCTGTCGTCTGAACCAAACCTCCCGCTTCGAACCTTGCGTCAATCGATTTTTTTCTCATGCCCTAATTCTTTCGTGCTTTTCGTGCCTTTCGTGGTTCCAGAAACTTAGACCTGAAAAGAAGCCGGTTCAAAGATGACCGATTTGGCTGCATAACCCGCGTGGTGGATCGTTTGAAGAGCGGATCGAATCGCTTCTTCCGTCGAGCCTGCTTCACGATCAAAGGCGATAGTGACAATTCCATCACGACTCGATGCAAGGCAGTCGTCCCCACCGGCTTCGAAAAGCTTGTCAGCCATTTCCACCGTCACTTCCGTTGCGTCGATTAGAACCACTTCGAATGAGTAGTTAGCCATTTTGTTCTTCTCCATGAGGACATTTGTTGACTGCCCGGGTAATTCGCTGGGCATGAAGGAAAGGTGTCTTGGGAGTGGAGTAGACCACAATCCTGCAAGCCCCGCGTTCATTGTGCGGGCAGTACAGAATCCCAAAAGAATGAGCGCGAGGGCCTGATTTTTCGAAAGTCCAACCGAGACTTTCCGCGAAGTCAATCGCCTCTCGAATGTGCTTGTCTGGATGGGAACTCATCTCACTATCGTAGTGCGGATTGGCCGGACTATCAAATTCAAATCCGTCGGCAGAGATATGTCGCCCTCCGGGCTAACAGCCGATCCGCTCGCCCGACTCCTGAACAAGGGATATGGTCCGTCCAGTTGGGTGCAAGTCAAGGAAACTTAGGTTCGCGTTTTTCTGAGAATGCAGCTAGACCTTCGATTGCAGCGGAGGTAGTACAAGCTGTCGCCATCGCCGCAGCACCGCTTACCAAGTGTGTCAACAGCGATTCACCGATCATTTCATTCAAGAGTCGCTTCGTCATTTGAATCGATTCGGGCGCGCATTGAGCTATCTTGCCCGATATTTCATGAGCCTTTGCCCAAGTTAACTCGGAAGCAACAATGTGATGTACCACACCCAATCGATATGCTTCGACAGCATCCATCGAATCACCACCAAGCAGTAGCTTGGCCGCAACGCCACCGCCGCATCGAAACGCAAGCAGTGGAGCAACCAGCCCAGAAATAAGCCCAAGCTTGGATGCCGACAATTCAAAAGTCGAACTCGGACTCGCAACAACTAGGTCACTTGCAAGGGCAAGCGCCAATCCCATCCCATGTACCGAGCCATCGATGGAAGCGATGATCGGTTTGGGAAATCGCAGCATGACTTCGACCAACTCCTGAAGTTCCGAAGCGACTTCTTGCCATTGCTCAAACGGTTCGTTCTCTTTCGCAATGGTATGCCATTCCCTGAGGTCCACTCCGGAACAAAAAACGGCCCCTTTGGCCGTCAAAATGACGGCACGCACCGATTTCTCTCGATGGAAATCGGAGAAGGCTTCGATCAACGCCGCTACCATTTCACGCGACAACGCGTTTCGCGTGGTGGGGTAATCTAACGCGATCGTGCCGCTCGGGTTCTGCTTGACTGTTTTGATCATCGTCCGTGTGACTTAGACTGCCGTTTCGGTTGGGATTTCAAAACCACGACGGTATTCCCGCGTTAGCATTGTGTTGGCTTTCGCATTGTTCGGGAACGTTTCGGAAATCGGATCGAAAACCAACCGAGGTCCCACTTGCACCCGGTAGTTCTCAACTTTGTTTGCCGCGAGGTGGTCCGCCGTTCTCTGCCAGCAAGCTTGCATGTTCTCGGGTCCTGTGACATCTTTGAGTATGCCCGCGACATCGGACGAATTCACTTCCGTACCAAGTCGGAGCGAGATGTTGGCCAAGTGACATAGGGCGCTGGACAAATGCCCCTCTTCGACGTCCGCATTGAGCGTTTTGTAGTCGCGCTTTCGAACTGCGTCCTGGAAATTGCTGTAGTGGTAATTGTCACCGCCACCTTTGAATTGCTTGAACGGCTTTCCGTCCAGATCGAAAGCGGTTCCGTTGTCATAGGTGGTCATGACAAGGTAGCCCTTGGTTCCTTCGATGATGATGCCTACTTTGGCTTCTTTGTAGGCTTCGGTTGGCAAACCTCTCACTTCGAAAATGAGCTGACGCGGTCCGTAGTCATGCACTACCACTTGAGTGTTGGCTGTTTCACCTGCATCTTCGTAACCAAATCGCCCCCCTAGTGAGAAGGTTCGCTCGCACAGTCGATTCTCATTGAGCGCCCATCGGCAAAGGTCCATTTGATGGATGCCTTGGTTTCCGAGGTCGCCGTTCCCGTAAGCCCATTGCCAATGCCAGTCGTAGTGAAATCGCTTTCTGGTAACCGGCAGGATAGGTGCAGGGCCAGACCACAGGTCATAGTCGACGTCCTTGGGTGGTTCGTAGGTTCCTTTTGGGCCGATGGAACCACGGGGTTTGTAGCACAAACCTCGCGAGATCTTAACGTCACCAATTCCGCCCGCATGAATGAAGGCCATGGCGTCTCGCATCCCAGGGTTGGATCGGCTCTGCGTGCCGGTTTGGACAATTCGATTGTGTTTGCGTGCTGCCTGAACAAGTCGGCGACCTTCGAGAACGTTGTGAGAAACAGGTTTTTCGACATAGACGTCTTTGCCCGCTTGAACCGCCCAGATGGCAGCCAAGGAGTGCCAGTGATTAGGTGTGGCGATGCTGACAGCATCGATCGATTTGTCGTCGAGGAGTCTTCTGAGATCCTTGACCCAACTTGGCTTCTTTCCGTTTTGTAGCTCGCCGGCTGATTCACATGAGTTTTGGCCTGCTTTTTCATCGCAATCGCAAATATGTGTAACTTGTGTACCACGCATGCCAGCGAAGCCTCCGATGTGGGATCCGCCACGACCACCGGCCCCGATCACGGCAACTCGAATGGTATCGTTTGGTCCGATCTTGGGAGACTGATTGTCATCGGCCACGGCTGCACCCGAAAATCGCGATTGAGCGGCCATCGCGGTTGCAGTTGCAAGAAGACTATGCTCTAGAAATTGACGACGTGATGATTGTGTCATAGCAAAATTCTCGAATGGGTTTGGAAGGAATTCTTACATTGTTACCACAGTGCTACAAGCAATTTACTCGATTCGCGATTCGCTCGCATCCATTTCATATCTGTTCCCAGCAAAAACAATTCAAAAAACTGCGGTCCCAGTATCCAACAGCACTCACTTTCGTTACGAACAAGAGTTCTTAGGCGAGCGGGCTTCTTCCATTTAAACCAATGAGAGATGATATGAAACCAAAAATGGGAACGAAAATGTTGTATCGCTGCATTGAGTCACCACTCGGCGAATTGCTTTTGACTGGCGATACGCAATTTCTTTTCGGTGTTTACATCCGCAATCAAAAGCACACACCTGCGATCGACTGGGACAGTCTGAGCGATGATGACGCGTTTGCAAACGCCGTTTTTCAATTGAACCAGTACTTTTCTGGTGAGCGCATTCAATTCGATGTGCCTATTGCTGCGGCGGGAACGGAGTTTCAAAAACGAGTCTGGAAGGGTCTTTGCCAGATACCTTATGGAAAGACATGTGGCTATGGAGAGTTGGCGCGAGAACTTGGTAATCCGAATGCATCGCGGGCCGTCGGCATGGCCAACGGACGCAATCCGATTTCCATCATCGTGCCTTGCCATCGGGTGATTGGTGCGAATGGAGCACTGACAGGTTACGGCGGTGGGCTCACGGCCAAAAAATGGTTGTTGGACCACGAGGCCCGGCACGCGCGGTGAGCCTTCGTTTCCAAGCTCTGGGGCACCCTGGTACCCTCGTTACCCTCGTTACCCTCGTTACCAAGCTCTGCTTTACCCTCGTTACCAAGCTCTGCTTGGTAACGTGAGATTTCGAAGCTCTGCTTCGAGTGGCACTGGTTTTGCGGGGCACTGTGGGAGCTAGGCAGCAGATCGAGGGCACGTAGACAGGAAGCGGAGCTTCCATAATCGCGTTACCAAGCGGAGCTTGGTAACGAGGTGTAGGTGCGGAGCGAGGTGGGAAGTCACGAGATGTATCTTCTCCGCGAGTTACATCCAGTCTGTCACAACCTCGATTAAGCCTGGCTGCCCGGCATAGTTTCGTGCACTTGAATATCGCCAATGCAGAGGGTCGTCTACGTAACCACGTTCCACTGGATTATTATGGATATACTCCAGCTTCTGCCAAAGCATCTCATCTGTCTCGATCATCTTCGGGTGACTCCCCTCTTGCCATACTTGATGCTCGGATTGTTTTTTGTTCGGCAGCTTGAGGGCAGCCAATCCACGAAGCAATTGACGTGCATTGCGTTTTTTTAGGAGTTCAACTATCTGGAGGGCGGTGAAGGACTTGGAACACTTGACTGCAGCAGCCAGGTTCGGTGCCGTTGCAATCAAATGCACATGGTTTTCGAGGATTACATATCCAAGCAATTGAAACTCGCGTTCCAGTTGCAAAAAACGCCATGAATCGTAAATGATTTTGGTAGATTCCTGGCGGGTGAAAACAGGTAGCCAGCCCACAATCGTCCAAGTCATGAAGTAAGGGTAAGCATCGTCTCCAAATCGATAACGCGAGCGTGGCATTCATCAGTCCCCCGTAGTGATTGGTTCGTAATTGCGTTTAATTAGGTACTCGTGTACTCGTTACCAAGCTCTGCTTGGTAACGCACATCTCGAAGCTCTGCTTCGACGACTGCGGCCGTAGCTGGGCGGGAAGCAAAGCTTCCAGGATAGCATTACCAAGCGGAGCTTGGTAACGAGTTTTCGCTTTTGGCTTTCGCAGGGAACGAGATCGCAGGGGACGAGATCGCGGCGGACGGGGCTGTGCGAACGCGATTGGTATCTCGGGTCGCTGAAAATCCGGACACAATTTATCGCTGTTGCCAAGAAAACCTTGTTTTTCGCGATTAGTGGTCCGAAGCATGGGCAGTTCTGGCGCCCTTCCGGTCGCAGCTTTTCTGTGTTGTGGTACTATGGTAGAGTGGAATCCTACCTCGAAAAACCTGCGACCTAATGACTGAATTGAAACGATCGATCTTTGTTATTCCAAGCTCCTCGCTTGAGGATTTGCCAACACGAATGGGGCATGACAGCGCCCTCGATTTCTTGAATGCTTGGACTTGTCAGTGGGATCCCAGGCTTCTAGCGACGTTGGGAACGTTGCCGGAATGGAAAAAAGCGGATGGCAGCGCGTTGGATCTGGAACACTCACTCGTCGTTTGTCCTGAGGTCTCCAAATCGAAAGTGGACCAACCGCAGCGCGAACGTTTGGAGCTTGGTCAATGCGTTCTCGTCGATACCAATTCGAAGTCAAGAGCCGATTTGGTATCTTCGCTGTTGGCGTCGATTGGACTGTCAAGCGAAAGCGGGCCAAGCGAACAAAGCAGTGACTCACCGATTTTGATCGACGATTTTTATGCGCTGGGATACGCCGTTTTGCAAATTCAGATCCTTGCTCGAAAGCTCCGCTACTCGTGGAATATCGATTGGATCATGTTCAGTGAGCAAGCGCTCTCGGCTGCGCGAAGTTCGCTTGACAACGATATGGAGGAAACCGAAAGATGGTTACAAACGTGTTTCGATTCCTTGTCTCAGGAACGGGATCGGTATTGTTCACAGCAAGCCTACTTGTTGGACGTGGTCTTATTGGCGACCACGACACTCGGTTCTTCGCTGGATCGACAAATGGAGACAAGTCATCCGACCAATCTGCTCGCGACTTCGGCTTTGCTCAGGTTGCTCAAGGACCGAAATCCAAACGCGTGGACTCGTTTCGCACAGGGCATTGCGGAAAAGAAGATCTCGCTTGTAGGCGGTCTAGAGCTCGAGCGTCCTCACTCCTATCTATCCTCCTCTTCGATTGTTCGGGAGATGGGACGCGGCATTCGTTCTTACGCGGATCTAGGCGTTGATGCACCCAAAGTTTTCACCCGCTATCGGGCAGGTTTCATCGCTTCTGATCCAATATGGCTTACTCAGTTTGGTTATACAGGCTCGCTATTGGTCGCTTGGGGTGAAGGGACAGTACCCGATAAGGATCAGGCCAAGATACGCTGGCAAGCGAACAGCGAGGGCAAGTCGCTTGACACCGTAGTTGGTCACGTTTTCGATGCTGCTTCGGCCGACAGTTACATCGATTTGGCCGAATCGCTTTCCAAACAACTGGATTACCATCATGTTCCAACATTAATCCTTGCACACTGGCCAGGAATCCAATTGCAGCCTCAGCAGGATCTTCTGCGCGTCATCGCTCGAACGCCCGCATTGGGTGCGTTTCATACCGCAGAAAGCTACTTCACTTCGACAAGTCAGCCTTATTCCAGCGATAGTTTCCCCAACAATTCCTTCAAGATTCCAATTCCAAAATCGACTCGCGAACAAATTGGATTGCATCAAAAGATTATTAGCTATCAGCAAACGCGAATCGGATTGGAGCGACTTCAGTCACTCCATTATCTATGGACACAAGTCGCTAAAAACTCGGTTTCGAATGCGCCCATTCAGAACGGCGAATCGGATGCATATGTTGCGGAGATCGAGCAATTGGTGAATTGCGTGGATAGTTGGTTTGACACCGACAAAGCTGGTTCTGAACGCGATGACGAAGACTGTTCCAAATTGCAGCCACGCCTGCAAGCCTGTCGCGAGAATCAACTTGCCCAGATACGAGACACTCTCAGCAATCGAACGACAAGTTCGAACGCGGAGGCAACCAAAGAAGCAACAAGCTACTTAATCGCCAACCCGTCCAGTCATCCGCAACGCCTATTCCTCAAGGACATTCCAGGAACCATCGATCAAACGTCCTGCAGTCGCATTTACGCTGCTGAATCGTCAAATGGCACGTCGCGGGCGATTGTCGATATTCCACCTTTTGGCTTTATTCGCTTTCGTACGGGGAAATCCAGGTACGCCGGTGCGGCCGCATTGACGCAGTCAAACGCGAAGCCCTCGTTTTGGAATCGCATCGCGGGGGCACGAAGCGGAATCGCGCAATCCGATTGGACGCTTGCGAATGAATTTATGGAGATCCAGATCGATCCGAAACGCGGTCACTTGCGTTCGATTTATGTTGCAAACAAACGCGGTAGTCTACTTAGCGGAAAGGCATCGCTTGTGCGTGGCAATGCCGATGTTCTACGCAAGTGGGAGGATGCAGATTGCCTCGACTTGAAAGATGTTCAACTCCGATTGCTCCAAACGTCGAAATTGGTTGGCACGATAGAAGTTACTGGTACCAGCATATTTCCTGACGGAAGCGTGGGGAGACTCACGACAAGTTATACGTTGTGGAAAGGTGCTCGATGGGTGGAAGTTGAGATTCACGCAGAAAACCTCAATGCCGATCAGTGTGGCTGTGTATGGAGAACCGCCTGGCTAAACGAAGGTGCGTCGATAAATGCTTGGCATCAAGGCACGAAGGGGAAACTGCAATCACCGCTTCAAGCGAGTGTTGAGCTCATTGAAATCGACGATGCAGAACACCGAATTTACCTGGCGCCTCGCGGCTTGAGCGCGCACCGTCGACACGAATCACGCTTTCTGATTTCATCCATTCCGACAGGCGGAAACGGGATTGCTAGCGAACGCTTTGCGATTGGATTGGATTGGCCGCGTCCCTACGAAACGGCGCTAGATCAATGCGATACACCCTGGATGATTGAGGAAGCAAGCGTGGTTAGCGACAAGCCGGACGCCGGTGCTTGGTTGGCTCAATGCAATTTGCCTAGCGTTTATTTTTCCTTTACCAATCCCAATCCAGTTCTTGCGACGGAGCATCTTTCGGCGGAGCAAGTTGAAACGTTTACGGGGCAAAAAGGGGACGCTTGTGTATGGTTGCAGGAAACGCAAGGAAAATCTGGTTCGGCAAGAATTAGCTTTTTCCGGGATGTGGCTGCTGCTTGGCGAGTTGACAGTCAATGCCGCGAGTTCGATACTCTAGAGGTTTCCGATGGGCAGATTATCGTGGATGTCAGTGCGCACGAGCAATCGCGAATCCTCTTGAAATGGAAAACCAAGGAATCAGCCATGGAATCGAACGCCACATGAATGCGAAGTCTGACTCGAACGATTTGACAAACCAAAGCATCGCTGGTTTTTCGATTTTGCATCGTCTTGGCGTCGGCGGTATGTCAGAGGTGTATCTCGCGTTCCAAGAGTCATTGCATCGCCACGTAGCGTTAAAAGTCATGCGTGCAGACTTTGTTGGCTCAAGCGATCATGAGCAGCGATTTTTGCAAGAGGCTCGCGCTGTGGCTTCGCTGATGCATCCGAATATTGTCCAAGTGTACGATGTTGGCAAGTTTGAATCGATTCACTACATTGCCCAGGAGTATGTGCCTGGCAGCAATTTGCACGCATACATTCAGCGCCGAGGTGCACTGCCATTGGCGGAATCGGTGTCGATCTTGTGGCAAGCGACTGCGGCACTACAAAAAGCCGCTTCGATCGGCCTAGTGCACCGCGATATCAAACCCGACAATTTGTTATTGACACCCGATGGCGAAGTTAAGATTGCAGATTTCGGCTTGGCCCGAGCCCGTGGGCAGTCTCAAAACTTGACGGCAGTGGGTGTAACGCTTGGTACTCCGTTGTACATGAGCCCTGAGCAGATCCAAGGACTGGCCGTCGATTCACGCAGCGATCTGTATTCGCTGGGAGCGACAGCATATCACATGTTGTCAGGCCGACCACCTTTTTCGGGCGAGACCGCGTTGGCGCTTGCCATGCAGCACTTGCAAGCCGAACCGCCGTCGTTAAGCCAACTCCGACCGGATTTGCCGCCAGCAATTGTGAGCATCGTTCATAAGCTACTCTCCAAAAGTCCAGACGAACGCTATGCATCTGCGTCCGAGTTGAGCCGAGCGTTGCGAGAAGTCGTGGATACTAGCCTGGAAGGTCATTTGGACCAGATGATCCCATTTGCAGGCTTGATCATTGATCATCAGCATGTAAGCAATTTGGCAGCCACTCAACAATTGCAAAAGCTATCACGCAACGGAACAATGACAGCGGCCACAGCTAAGGCAACCGTCGTCCATGCTCGATCGATGCTTTGGAAGATTGCAACCGTTGTTGGTTCGATCGGGATTGGCTTATTTGCTACCATGTTTGCAACGCAACGAGATTTGCTTGCCGTGAAGTCGTCGACAGCCGGAGTCGTTCGCCAATCGACCGTTCAAAGGCAATATGCGTTAGCCCTGATTGAAAACGATCTCAAGCACTGGCGAGCGATAGGCGAAAACTTCAAAGCAACGGACGAAATCAGTCACAACTACGACTTAAAAGCGGAGCTCCAAATAGCGAGATTGGCGATCGAGGGAGAGAATTACAAGATGGCTGCGGATTCACTCACCCGAGTGATTGAATCCCCGTTCGCCGACGATGTGCTTCGTACTATTGCCAATATCGAGATGGGATATTTGACAAACAAGGTCGTGAATGCATCGGTTGCAAAGGAGTTTTACGACCGAGCCATTCGGGATATGAAGCTGCTGGAAAATGTCCCCGAAAAAGAAAAACTCATCAAAGATTCGCTTCCCAATCGAGTGAAAGACGCATGGAATCGCATTGACGACGACCGTCAAGCAGATCAACCCGTAGATTCGTAAAGCACTCATTTGCGAGCGTAAGGTTGAAAGCTACTGGACGAAACGGAGGGTAGGATGGGACCATTTGTCCCGGCCAAACAAAGTTATCCCGGCCAAACAAAGTTATCCCGGCCAAACAAAGTTATCCCGGCCAAACCAAGTTATCCCGGCCAAACAAAGGAGCGGAACGTTCGTCCCATTCACGTTTTGCCCAATCCGTTTTTGGTAGTTTCAAATTATCCGATGGCCTTAATCTTGGGTTCAGGTTGACATAGTATGATAGCCTGTCACAAATGCACTTCCCACACGACTATCTATCGCAAGAGTATTCCAATGGCGCAACAAAGCAAGGTTCAGATCGCGATGTCGATCCTGCTCATGACCTGTTTTTTTAGTTGCGGATGGGCTGTCGATCCGCCCAGTGATCTTAAAGCGATAGGTGGCCGTTGGTTTGTCAAAGAGGGGGAATCGCCTGTTTACTACTATCGCGACGGAAATCAGTACGTTGACTTGTTCTCGTATCATGCCCAGGACTCAAACAAAGACGGTATCGAAAACGTTCGGCTGAGTCATGACAAACAATTCTTGATCATGGAGAGTCAAGGTTACCCGAACCATCCAACGGCCGTTTATCCCAATAGCGGGAATCCGAATTCCATTCGCGTTCAAAACTTTACGTTTCGATTGCCGCTTGAACCAAAAAAAGCTGACCAAATAACGCGACTACCGATGGGACCCATCGGAACAGCTCTTAATGGCGTCGTGTTTTTCAATCCATTTGAGATGGAGGGGATGAATGCAGTTGCTGGCTACTCCGAAGTTTGGCTGGATTCGTGTTGCGGGCATCCTCAGCAAACAGGTGTTTATCATTATCACAAGTATCCCGCCTGTGTACGTTCTCCTTTCAAAGACGATGGCAAGCAACATTCCCCTGTTATTGGATTTGCCTTTGACGGTTTCCCGCTTTACGGACCATACGAATCCGACGGTGTGTTGGCTAAGGATCTTAGCGGAAAACAAGCGCTCGATGTTTGCAATGGACACAGCGATGACTCGCGAGGTTTTCACTATCACGTAACTCCCGGTCGCTTCCCGTATATCCTGGGTGGATACGCGGGTGTCGTCGAACCTAGCAACAATCGAGGACCCAGGCGAGGTGGAGTCGGTGCACTGGTTGACAACACACAAGAGGGCGAAAACCGAATGGACAAAGTGATCGTTTCTGTGCGACCAGGTACAGCATCACGAGGCAAGACGCATACGGTCCAATTCGACTTGGATCCTGCCAAAGCTCTACGAAGGCCATTGCCCAGTTCCAAACCAAACTGGGCACAGATCGGTCCATTTGAGGCCAAGACGATAACCCGAGATGGCAATACCGTTTCGATCGAAATAGAGGTACCAAGCAACGCTCCAGTGGGCGTGTTGTTGGATACCCATATCGAGTTTGAATCGATCGGCGGCCGCGGTGGCCCGATCGTGTTTAAGAAGAACGACGTGTTTCGTGTGGTTGAGTGAGCCTGCGGACGAACGTCGAAAGAAGAATTCAGTTTTTGTTTAGAACCCTTTGGAGATTTTCAAATGAAACGATGGACTTGGACACTTGGATTGCTGATCGTCTCAAGCGCGACGACCGCTTTTGCACAGCCACCGGATGGGCCGGGTGGTAGAGGTCCTGGCGGCGGACAAGGCGGTGAGGGAGGAGGTCCTGGTGGTGGGCCTGGTGGACAAGGTGGCCCCGGTGGAGGACGCCCATCCCCCATTATTGAAGCACTTGATGCAGATCATGACGGAACGATCTCCGCAGAAGAACTCAAAAATGCAACAGCCGCGTTGATGACTCTCGATAAAAACAAGGATGGTAAACTTTCCGAGGACGAGTACCGACCCGCAGGACGCGGTCAAGGTGGTGGCGGTGGTCAAGGTGGTGGAGGACCTGGCGGACCTGGACCTGGCGGACCTGGATTCGGCGGACCTGGTGGTCCTGGCGGACGCGAAGGTGGACCTGGACCTGGTGGACCTGGTGGACGTGAAGGAGGTCCTGGTCGAGGACCTGGGTTCGGTGGTCCTGGCGGACGTGAAGGTGGTCCAGGAGGACGTGAAGGTGGTCCAGGAGGACGTGAAGGTGGTCCAGGAGGACGTGAAGGTGGTCCAGGAGGACGTGAAGGTGGTCCAGGAGGACGTGAAGGTGGTCCAGGAGGACCAGGCGGACCTCCTCCTTTTTCCCCAAATCCTGAGCGCATGCTCGATCATGCCATGAGATTCGATTCGGACAAAGACGGGAAGCTCAGCAAGGATGAACTCACCTTGTTCATCGCCGACTTTGTCCAAATGCATGGAGACAATGCCGGAGGTCCCCCACGCGGTGAAGGCGGACCACGCGGTGAAGGTGGACCACGCGGTGAAGGCGGACCTCGCGGTGAAGGCGGACCTCGCGGTGAAGGCGGACCTCGCGGTGAAGGCGGACCTCGCGGTGAAGGCGGACCTCGCGGTGAAGGGCGCGGAGGACCTGGCGGACAACGCGGTGAAGGCGGACGGCCTGCCGAAACCCCGGAACGACCACGTCGTCCCATGTAGCCGACGCATCCAGCACCATTCGTGTAACGCGCTCGAAGCGGTTCCTCGTCTTTCGCCCCGAATGGGGCAGCGATATCATAGCCCAGGGCAGAGCGCAGCGCCGCCCTGGGTAATGGGTAATAAGGAACGACGCTGCCCTGAAGGGGCCGAACGATTTGCGTCTTACACGATTGCTTGGTCCGTTTGGCCCTCGGCTCGCAACGCTAGAAACGTGAGCGACCAACGACAAAGGGCCATCACCGAGCAGCCTGCTCGCCTATTTCACAACGTTGCGACGCCGCATGGCTTCGGTCACTTCGTCGAGCAACGTGAGTCGGCCACCATAGGTTCTTCGCAAATTTTCTGGTGTGAATGTCGACTGCATAGGTCCCCAAGCGACAGCCCGCACATTGAGCAAAATCAGATGGTCAAAGTACTCGGGAACGGTGTGCAAATCGTGATGGACCACCAGGATTGTTTTGCCTTGGGCTTGCTGTTCACGCAAGACTTGAATAATCGACTGTTCCGTGGCTGCGTCAACCGCCGCGAACGGTTCGTCCATCAAAAAGATATTGGCCGATTGCACAAGTGCTCGAGCAAGAAACGTTCGTTGTTGTTGACCGCCTGAGAGCTGGCTAATTTGTCGGTCGGCTAACTCGGGGATTCCCACGAGAGCCAATGCATCCATCGCACGCTTGCGGTGCTGTTTGCGAACAGGCAGAAACCAACCGATTTCGCGATACAACCCCATGGTTACCACGTCGAGAACCGTCGCAGGGAAATCCCAGTCGACCGACTCGCGTTGCGGTACATAAGCGATATTGTGACGCTGCTTGGACAATGCATCGCCATGAATCTCGATGGACCCTGAGATGCGAGGCACCATGTCCATTATCGATTTGATGAGCGTGCTTTTGCCCGCTCCATTTGGGCCGACCAAGCCGACGAGCGATCCTTGAGGAATCGACAGATTGATCTCCCAAAGGACTGGCTTGCGTTGATACGCAACGGTTAGGTCAGCGATCCGTATTGAGGGTATTGTGGAGTTCACCAAGGTCACTCCTTGCGTTCTTTCGTCGGAGAGGCCTCTCCCAAAGCAACTGGCATTGCAGCATTGCCTCCCAAAGCCGTCACGATTGTTTTGAAGTTATGCATCATCATCCCTTCGTAGTTGTCGGCATCGCTTCCTTTCGGCCCCATGGCATCAGAGTAGAGCTCGCCACCAATGGAAACAGTTGCTCCTTTTTGTCCAGCACCTTCGATCAACGATCTCACAGACTTTTCTGGAACGCTGGACTCCACGAATGCAGACGGAACTTTCTTTTGAACGAGTAGATCAACAAGTTCATTAATCCGTCTCAAACCTGCTTCCGAGGAAGTGGAAACGCCTTGGATCCCTTCGACTTGTAGTCCATAGCGTTTTCCGAAATAGCGAAACGCATCGTGCGATGTGATCAAGATACGCTGCTCTCGAGGGATCGAGTCGATCCACGCTTGCCCCAACGCATCCAGATTTGCAAGTCGCGTTCTCAATTGGTTTGCCTGTTCGGCAAAGGTTGCAGCATGCTCAGGTAGCCGCAGCTTTAGTTCTCGCTCAATGATCCTTGTCGTCGATGCCCACAATGCAACATCCATCCATACATGCGGGTCGACGGTGTCGTGCTGAGGATCGCCCAAGGCGGATTCGTTTGGAATGGATTCGGCGATGGCAATGTGTTTTTTGATTCCGTCGGTGTGTTTGCCTAGCAAGTCACCCATTCGGCCTTCGAGCTTGAAACCATTATAAAAAACCATATCCGCCGATCGAATCGCTCGCACGTCGTCGGTGTTGGCCTTGTACAAGTGTGGGTCGACTCCGCTGCTGAGCAGTTGCTCAACTTCGATGTTTTCGCCGCCGATTTGCCGCACTAAATCGGCGACCATGCCGGTCGTTGCTACCACCTTAAGACGCTGCGACGAAGCTGGCGGCGTTTTCGGATTCTGGCAACCGACGTGCAAGCTGAGTAAAAAGAGAAACGAAAAGGGGAGCCAAGGGTTTCGAACGGAATTCATGTTTAGACCAACGACTCGAAGTTTTTCATACCAATAGGTTCTTTGGAAGCGAACGGTTCCCCATAACGAACGCCAATCGTCTTGCCCCAAAACGAGGCTTCCTCCCGGAGTTTTTCCACGAAGCTGGGTGGCTCGGTGGATCGCCCCGCAACGAACTGACTCTGATACGCTTCGACCGAGGCCGCTTTGGCGTGCCAGTGGTCCGTGATATCGAGAACAAACGCCGGCTGCGGAACCATCTTGAGATGGATACAGTAGTAGTAGTAAATGCGTTCGGGATGGTAGGGATGACCAGCCAAATCGCTTTTCGACAACTTGCTCCAAAATCGGGCAGCTTCGATTAGCTCGGTGGCCGCAACGTGGTCTGGATGTGCATCTGACCAATAGGGTGCAAAGATCCAGCGTGGACGCGTCAAACGAAACAAGCCTGCGAGTCGGTGGCGGTTTTCCAGCGTCGCTTCCAAAAATCGATTCTTCATGCCAAGGTTGTAGCGCCATTCGAGACCGAGTGCCCTTGTTGCAATTGCCGTCTCGGCGGCGCGAATCTCAAGGCTGCCATGAGGAGTCGGTTCGCCGCTCGTCAAATCGACAACGCCCACACGTTTTCCTTGCTGAATCATCTTGCAAATTGCTCCCCCCATCCCGAGTTCGGCGTCATCGGGATGCGGCGCAACGACCAGTACGTCCAATGCACACGATACATCAGGTAGGTTTTGGAATTCCAACTGGCCTGTACTCATCGCGCTCGTTCGATCAATTGCTTTTGAATGTGCGAAAGGATACCGTTTGCCACCGATGGCTTCGTTCCAGTGATTTGTTCTAGAATGGTTCCGTCTCGCAAGATTACTTCGACGGAGTTGTCTTCGGAATTCATAGCAGATGCACTATTGGACACAATCATATCGCAACATTTGCGAGACATCTTGACAATGGCTCGAAAGCGAATGTCTTCGGTCTCCAAAGCAAAGCCGACTACCCATTGATCTCGTCTCTTGGCGGTACCTAGGCTAGCAATAATGTCTGGGGTTTCGATCAAGGCGAGATGCAGCACATCGCCCGTTTTACTAAGTTTGTGCGTTTCAACTTGTTTTGGCATGTAATCGCACGGGGCTGCGGCACCGACCAAACCATCGGCGTTCTCGAATGCCAATTTGGTTGCATCAAGCATTTCCTGGGTCGTCACGACATCGACCACTTGGGCTGCGGACGGATAACCTATCGAGACTGGACCGCTAATCACGATTACTTCATGACCTAGATCGAGGGCCGCTTGGGCGAGCGCGGCACCCATGCGACCGCTGGATGCGTTGGTCAAGTACCGAACCGGGTCAAGATATTGGCGAGTTGGACCAGAAGTGATAACAATTCGAGCCATCAAGAGTCGACTAAGTTATTGGAGGAATGGTTCGCAAGCCGTAATGATATCATCTGGCTCCGACATGCGTCCATCGCCTGTGCGTCGGCAGGAAAGCCAACCGGAATCGGGCCCAACAAAATGTGCACCATCGGACTTGAGCTGACTAACGTTTCGAACCACAGCCGGCTTTTCCCACATGGGAGTGCTCATGGCTGGCGCGAATACAACTGGACAGTCCACGTTGAGATAAAGTGTCGACAGAATGCAATCGGCCGTTCCGAGCGCGCAACTAGCAAGCATGTGAGCCGTTGCCGGCGCAATGACGAAAAGCTTGCAATCGGTTGCTAACTCGATGTGAGGTCCCAGTGGATAACGATTGTCAAACGCACTGGTCACGGGAGCACGATTGCAGAGTGCTGCAAAGGTCGCTGCTCCAACAAACTGTTGGGCTGCTTCGGTCAGCACAACGGTAACGTCAAAACCGCGTTGCGATAAGCGGCTAACGAGAGCCGCTGATTTGAATGCGGCGATGCCGCCTGAAATTCCGACAACAACGCGATCGTTCATCAGTGGACGGCTTCAATTCCTTACAGATCGCTAGTATCCAAATCGAGCAAATCGCCCAGATCTGACGTTTCACTAAGGACTTTGAGTTCGCCCGAAGTGGTTAAGAAGATCTTGTCTTGCAAAATTTCTTGGATGACAACCTCCATTCGATCGTCCGTATTCATTTCTACCAAAGGTCGGCTGCCGCGATTGAGTTGTACCAGTCGCTTCTGAATCAACGTGGATAGCTTGAATCGACCCCCCACCTTGTTGACGATGGCTTCTTCTTTTAGTTCTTCGAGCATGGAATCGTTTCTCCGTGGTACTGCGTAAGCAGTTGGCACAAGTGCTGGACAGTTGTATTGATCTCTTGATTGATTACTTCATGGGTATAATGATGTCTGAGTGCCAATTCCTCGGCGGCAACATTTAACCGCCTTTGGATGGCTTCCTCGCTCTCAGTACCACGATTCCTTAGCCGTTTTTCAAGTTCGGCCATCGAACCTGGGTGAACAAAGATGGTGATCGCTTCGGGCTGATCTCGAAGGACTGCAAGTGCCCCTTGGACATCGATCTCCAAGATTACCCATTTTCCGTCATTTAAGCCAGTCGAAACTGGGTCACGAAGAGTTCCGTACCAGTACCCGCGACCAAAAAC
>Ga0247831_1000392_pt1 | contig 96251 bp, 82 predicted proteins | sample LaCruzMarch2015__9_FD_192406 | JGI IMG/M metagenome (GOLD analysis project Ga0247831, IMG submission 192406) | Freshwater microbial communities from meromictic Lake La Cruz, Castile-La Mancha, Spain - LaCruzMarch2015_1m | ecosystem: Environmental > Aquatic > Freshwater > Lake | place: Spain...
TCGGAAGTCCGCCTGTAGCCGCAGCGAGCCGGCCAAATGGGCTGGTGTTCAGGCCCTCTTCTTTGGTGACTTTCTTCTGGGCCAGCAGAAGAAAGTTACCCGCCCGCCGGGGCGGACTCCCGGCGCGCCCCCCGCAGGGAACCAGCGCTGCAGCAAGCAAGACCCGGCGGGCTCTCGCCCCAAGAGCAACCCGGAGGTCAGGCGTACACGTCCACCGCGCCGTTAACCCGGCGCGCCACAACCGGCGCCACGTTCGGCACCTCGGCCTCACCCGAGTCGCGAGCCGCACGGCCTCCAAACGACTGCGAAGCCGCCTGACCCTGCGGGGCCTGACGCTCACGCGCATGGTCGGACACACCGCCGCCGCTCAGCGTGAAGCCGGCGTCCTTCAGCGATGAGGCCAGTTCGGCCCAGCCAGCTTCGAGGGCCTGGCGGGTTTGGGCCAGGTCGGCGCCGAAATCGACCCGGGCCTGGTCGCCGGTCATGGTGATCTGCACCGACACCGGGCCCATGTCGGCCGGGTTCAGGTGCAGTTCGGCCTGGCCGATGCCGTCGCGCGCCAGCAGGCTGACCTGGTAGCCCAGGGCTTGCTGAAAGCCAGGCGCGGCAAAGGGGGTGGGCACATTGGCCTGCACGGGAGTGGGCATCTCGCCGCCTCGGGCTGCGGTGGCTGCGGTGGCAGCGCCGGCTGTCGGCAAGGCAAACACACCCGACTGCGCGGCATCGAAGGCAGCCGGCGTGCGGCTGCGGGTCTCGTTCAGCGCGCCGCGGCCGAGCACGGCCAGTGAGGCCTCGGCGGCAGTGGCTTCGCGAGCGGCTGCCGCGCTGGAAGCTGCCAGCGGCAGACCTGTGGGCACCGGGGTGCTGAAGTCCTGACGGCGGCTCTCCTGCGGCGCGGTCGATGGGCTGCTCGCCGTGTCAGCGGCAGCGCCGGTGTCGACTTGGGGCTGTGTCTGTGAAACAGCGTTGAACGCATCGCCGAGCATCGCCTGCAGGCTGCTCGACGCCGACACATCACGCCCGTCGCGATCGGCAGCCTTGGCCGACTCGCCTGGCTTGCCGTTGGCTGTGGCGGGTGCGGCTTGTCCTGCAGCCACCATGGCGGGCTGCGCCGACTGAGCCGCTTGCGCGAGCGTCGGGTCGTTCGATGTGACGGCTGCTGGGGCTGGCTGCGTCTGCGTCTGCGTCTGCGCGGGCAACGCAGGGGTCGTCGTTGCCTGCAGCGCGGCTGATGCGGCTGATGCATCGTCGGTCACGGCGGCATCGGCGGCCGACAGCTGGGGCGCTTGCGCCAGCGACACCGTCGGTGGCACATACGGCGCGACCGGCACGGGCAGCGCGGCGGCATCAGAGCTGACGGTCTGCTGGGTTTCGCGCAGCTCGGCGTCGTTGGCATCGCCGAGTTCAGCCGACGACGACTCGTCGTGTGCCTTGGCGTGGGCATCGGCCGACCGTGTGTCGTTGCGCTCGCCGCGCACGGTGGTTTGTGTGGCGCTCGGCTCGGCGGCCTCGTTCGTCGCATGCGAGGGGTGCGCTTTCTCGCTGGCGTGCTCGTTCGGGCGGGCAGCGCTGCGGCTGGCGCTCGGCTGCGCGGGGGCATCGGGCGTCTTCGGTGCCACGGTGAACTTGCCCTGATTGACGGCGTTGTTCTGGCGCGCGATGGCCTGACGGGCGCTGGCCTGGTTGCTCGCCAGCATGCGCGAGAACTCGGTCGGCCCCGTTGCGGCGGGCGTGCCGGAGCTTGCAGGCGCCGGCGCGGCCGTGGAATTGCCCGCAGGGCTGTTGGCACGCAGCGAGGCGTTGGACAGGTTGGAAAGCGCGGTGGAGTTCGGGTTCATGTCGTGCACTCTTGGGTCAAGGTGGGACCGCTGTGTGGCGGCCTTGATGCATCGTTGTCAGATCAAAAAACGTCGGCGCGGTCGCTGTCGTGTTGCCGGTTCCAGGCCGCTCGCGAGGCGAACTCATCGGTGTTCTTCTGCTCGCGACGATCGGCCGACAGGCGCGCTTCGGCCTGGCGCCGCTCGATCAGCTTGCGCACCGAGGCCACGCGGATCTCGCCATCGCGCAGCTTCAGCCTGGCGTGGTCGAGCGCGGCCTGGGCGTGCACCACCACGCGCTGCTGCTGCTCCACGGCCTGCGTGAGACGGTCCATGAAGCCGCGGTAGCAGTTGACCAGCTCCATGCGGCCATCGGTCTTGAACTGTTCGGCCCAGCGCTGCTCGTATTCGCCGCGGTAGACCACCAGCTGTTCGGCCTGTGTGGTGGCACTGCGATGCGACATGGCCGCGCGCTGGCAAGCCACGGCGAGTTCATCGCGCTCGCGCTCGCACTGCGTGAGCAGCGTCATCAGCGGTTGCAAAGGGTTCATGGTCAAGCTCCTTGAAATCGATGCAATGGGTTCAGCCCGCCATCACGGCGCACAGCCGCTTGACGCTGTCACCCAACTTGGCCGGCTGGCGCATGTCCTGCTGCAGGAACTGCGTCATCGGAGCGTTGAGTCGCACGGCGTTGTCGAGCTCGCTGTCATGGCCCGGCGCGTAGGCCCCGAGCTGGATCAAATCGCGTGCCTTCTGGTGCTTGGAGTGCAACTGCCGGAAGCGGCGGGCGGCGTCCAGGTGGGGCTGCGGTGCCACATTGGTCATCACCCGCGAAATCGATCGCTCGACATCGATGGCCGGAAAGTGCCCCGACTCGGCCAGTTCGCGCGACAGCACGATGTGGCCATCGAGGATGCCTCGGGCGGCGTCGGCGATGGGGTCTTGCTGGTCGTCGCCTTCGGTCAGCACGGTGTAGATGGCAGTGATCGAGCCGCTGCCCGCCGTGCCGTTGCCGCTGCGCTCGACGAGCTGCGGCAGCTTGGCAAAGCAGCTCGGCGGATAGCCCTTGGTGGCCGGCGGCTCGCCGATGGCCAACGCGATCTCGCGCTGCGCCATGGCGTACCGCGTGAGCGAATCCATCAGCAGCAGCACATGCTGGCCGCGGTCGCGAAAGTGTTCGGCGATGGCCGTGGCGTAGTTGGCACCCTGCATGCGGGTGAGCGGCGGCGCGTCGGCCGGTGCGGCCACCACGATGGAGCGCGCCAAGCCGTCCTCGCCCAGGATGTCTTCGATGAATTCCTTGACCTCGCGGCCGCGTTCGCCGATCAGGCCGACCACGATGATGTCGGCTTCGGTGTAGCGGGCCATCATGCCCATGAGCACCGACTTGCCCACGCCGGTGCCGGCGAACAGGCCCAGGCGCTGGCCACGACCGACGGTGAGCATGGCGTTGATCGAGCGCACGCCGGTGTCGAGCGGCTGGCGCACCGGTTCGCGGTCCATCGCGTTGATGGGGCGACGCACCAGCGGTTCCTCATGCACATCGAGCAGCGGGCCGCGGCGGTCCATCGGGCTGCCATGCGAATCGACCACGCGACCGAGCAGGCCGATGCCCACGGGCAGGTGCAAGGTGCGGTCGATGCTGCGACGCCATTGGTGGCGCACTGCGCCGAGTTTCATCGGCACCGTGGGTGACGCCTTGGGGATCACGCGAGCGCCACTGGCCAGGCCGTGGATCTCGCCGGTGGGCATCAGATAGGTGCGGTCGCCCGAAAAGCCGACCACCTCGGCGCGCACCGGGGGCTGACCACTCATGAGCACCTCGCACACCGAGCCCACGGGCTCGCGCAGGCCGGCAGCCTCGAGCACCAGGCCGGCCACGCGCACCAGGATGCCCTGGGTTTCCAGCGGCACCGGATCGGCGGCAAAAATCTGCATGTCGCTGAGGTAGCGCTGCCAGGCAGCGGGCATGTCCATCGGTGCGGCGGTTTGTTTCACAGGGCGTCCTCTTCGTCGGCGTCTTGCGAACCGGTGGGCGCGCTCGCAGCGGCCCACGTCATTTCAGAGCCCAGCGAGGCTGCAGCACGCCGCCAGCGGTTGACCACGCTGCCATCCACGCTGGCGATATCACTGTCGACCAGACAGCCGCCGCGGGTGACGCTGGCATCGGCAATCAGCCTCGCGCCACGGGCTTGCAAGACCTCGCCGGCACCTTGCGCGACCAGCGGCTGGTCATCCGGATGCACACGCACGGTGACGTGGCGCGCCGTCAGCAGCAAGGTGTCAATGGCCTCCTGAGCCACCGCCACCACCGCTTCCGGGCGCAGTGCCAGTTCACTGCGAACCACCTCGCGCGCCAGCGTCAGCGCGCACTGCGTGACGGCTTGTGCCAGTTGCTGCTGCAAGCCGTCGAGCTGCGCGCCGTGCGATTCGACCAGCCGGCCGAGCTGCGCGGTGATCTGCGTGGCAAAGCCCTGCTTGAAGCCTTCGAGCGCGGCCATGCCGTCGCGGTAGCCGTCTTGGTAGCCGCCTTGGCGCGCGGTGGTCAGCTGCTGCGCCAGAACCTCGGCTGCGGGCACCGGGTCTTCGGCCGGCGCGCCGGTGCCGGTGCGCATGGTCGAGCCCGACAGCGTCTCGGGGTTCCAGCTGGAAAACGAACTGAGCTCCTCGCGCGGAATGAAGCGCGAGTACACCGAGCCCTTCGCGCCGTCCTTGGGAGGCGGCACGTTCTTGAAATTAGACGAAGTCATCATCGCTGCCGCTCGCCAGTTGGATCTGTCCTTCGTCGGCCAGGCGGCGGACGATCTTCAGGAGTTCTTTTTGCTCGTTTTCGACTTCGCTCACACGCACCGGGCCGCGTGAGTCGAGGTCTTCGCGCAGCGTTTCGGCCGCGCGGGTAGACATGTTGCGGAAGACCTTGTCGCGGATCTCCTGCGTGGCGCCCTTCAGGGCAATGATCAAAGACTCGCTTTGCACTTCCTTGAGCACCGTCTGGAAGGCCTTGTCCTCGAGCTTTTCGAGGTCCTCGAAGGTGAACATGTTGTCCATGATCTTTTGCGCCAGATCGCTGTCGGCTTCACGGATGTAGTCAAGCACCGAGGTCTCGATGCTGCCGCCCATCATGTTGATGATCTCGGCGGCTGGCTTGACGCCACCCAGCGACGACTTGCGGGCGCGGTCGCCGCCGGCGAGCACGCGGCTCATCACATCGTTGAGGTCCTTGAGCGCGGCCGGCTGAATGCCGTCGAGCGTGGCGATGCGCACCAGCACCTCGTTGCGGTGGCGCTCGGTGCACATCTTCAGCACCGACGAGGCCTGGTCAAAGTCGAGGTGAACCAAGATGGCGGCGACGATCTGCGGGTGTTCGTTGCGCAGCAGTTCGGCCACCGATTGCGGGTCCATCCACTTCAGCGCTTCCAGCCCGGACACGTCGCTGCCTTGCAAGATGCGATCGAGCAGCAGGTTGGCCTTTTCATCGCCCAGCGCGCGGCGCAGCACGGCTCTCACGTATTCGTCGTTGTCGGCCACCAGCATGTGCTGCTCGGCGGCGGTGGTGCAAAAGCTCTCCAGCACGCCATCGACGCGTTCGCGGGTGACGGACTTCATCGAGGCGATGGTCTCGCCCAGGCGCTGCACTTCCTTGGGCGAGAGGTGCTTGAACACCTCTGCGGCCTCGGTCTCGCCCAGCGACATCAGCAAGATGGCGGCGTTTTCGAGGCCTTGATCGTCGGCAGCACTCATGTCGGGCCCTGTGGAATGGATCGGTTGAAGTCGGTGTGGCGACGGCTGTCGTCAGGCCGGCTGGCCGTTGACCCAGCCGCGCACGATCTGTGCAACGGCCGCCGGGTTTTGCATCGCCAGGTTGCGCGCGGCGTCCAGGTCGACTGAGCTCATCGGACCTTCGAGCGCCCGGATGGCAGCCGATGGCGGTGGCAGCCCTGGCAGTTCCTCGTCGCCGCCCACGCTGGCGTCGATGTTGCTGCCAGGCTCAGGCACCGGTGGTGCCAGCGCGGCATTGAGCGCCGGGCGGATCATTCCGAAGAAGATCATCATGGCCACCAAAGACAGCCCGGCAGGCACTGCCAAGGCGCGCAGCATGTCGATCACCTCGGGCTGCTTCCACAGCGGCACCGACACCTCTTCGGGCACCGGACCGACCTTGAACGGCGCGTTGACCACCTTGACCGAGTCGCCGCGTTCCTTGTTGAAGCCGATGCTCTCTTGCACCAGCGCGGTCAGCTTGTCGAGCTCTTCAGGCGCCAGCGGCACCTGCGTGGTCTTGCCCTTGGGGTCGGTGACGCTGCGGTTGTTGACGACCACCGCGGCGTTCAGGCGCTTGATGGAGCCGGTGGCATTGCGGGTCACCCGAACCGTCTTGTCCACCTCGAAGTTGGTCACCGCATCGCGGCGGCTGTTGGCGCCCAGCGTGCTGCTGGCGGTGGATGCGGCGCTGCCAGACGCGGCACTCAGCGGTGCCGCGGCAGCCACCGGCGGCTGGTTGCTGGCGGCTCCCGGCACGCCTGAGGCGCCCGGCGTGTTGCTGCCGTTTTGCTCGGTCGTTTGCTGGCTGCGCACCGTGGCCGGTCCGGCATCGGGGCCCTGGTTCGGCTTGAACGCCTCTTCGGTCGACTCGATCTGCGAGAAGTCGACGTCGGCCGTCACGTTGGCGCGCAGGTTCTCGCGGCCGACCACCGGCTCAAGCAGCTCGGCGATGCGCTTGGCATAGCCCTGCTCGATCTGCGCCACGTACTGCAGTTGCTGCGCGTCCAGGCCGGCCTGCGGGTTGCTGTCGGGCGCCGACGAGATCAGCGTGCCGGTCTGGTCGAGCACGCTGACAGCCTTGGGGTTCATTTCAGGCACGCTGCTCGACACCAGGTGCACGATGCCGGCGACCTGAGCGCTTTCGAGCGTGCGCCCGGCGTGCAGCGTCAGCACCACCGAGGCGCTGGGTTTTTGCTGCTCGCGGAAAAAGCCGTTTTGCGCCGGCAGTGCCAGGTGCACGCGAGCGCTTTCCACCGCGGCCAGCGAGCCGATCGAGCGGCTCAACTCGCCTTCGAGTCCGCGCTGAAAGGTCAGCCGCTCTTGAAACTGGGTCTGCCCGAAGCGCGCGTTGTCCATCAGCTCGAAGCCGCCCGTCGAGGCCTTGGGCAAACCGGCCGAAGCCAGCTTTAGGCGTGCGTCGTGCACCTTGCCTGCGGGCACCAGAATGGCCGCGCCGCCATCCGAGTGGCGATAGGGAATGTTCATCTGCGACAGCTGCGCAATGATGGCGCCGCCGTCCTTGTCGCTCAGGTTGGCGTAGAGCACCTTGTAGTCACCCTCGGTGTTCCAGACCATGAAGCCGACGACCACGGCCACCAGCGCGGCGGCGCCCACGCCCAGATTGAACTTGCTCTTGGCGGGCAAGGAGGCCAAACGAGAGGCAAAACCGTTGTCAGGGACTGGCGCGCCGGAAGCGTTCAATACGAGTGCGTTGTCCATCGTGCTCATTCAGTTCGAAAGAGGAGCCGGAATGCACCGGCCGATGGAAACCATTATTCGAAGGACTTGAGGGTGTCCAAGGGGCGAACAGTCCGGCAAACGCCCTTCAGTTCGGCCTTTAGAGATCGAACCGCATCGATACGATTGATCTCACTGGTCCATGCTCACGGATGCTGTTGCACCGAGCGCTGGCCAGCAGCTGAACAGGGGGACCCGACATGAACGTCACGCTCAAACCATTCGACTTCGCACAGGCCGCGGCACGCGCCGGGCTCAACACCCAGGGCATGCCGCTTGGCAAGGTCAAGCCCAGCGAGGGCGAGGGGTTCCAGTCGGCTTTGTCGCAAGCACTCAAGTCGGTGAGCAACAGCCAGGCCGAAGTCGGTCGGCTGCAGCGCGAGGTGCAGTTCGACAATCCCAACGTCAGCATCGAACAGACGATGGTGGCGGGGCAAAAAGCGCAGATCGCCTTTCAGGCCACCTTGCAGGTGCGCAACAAGCTGGTTCAGGCTTACAGCGAAATCATGAACCTTCAGGTCTGATCGCCGTGCACCTGACGACTCACACCTTCTGGTCGATCTCTTTGCCGAGCAGCGGAATCGCGCCGTATGGCGAAGGCTGCTTGGATGCCTGGTCGAGCTCGCGCGTTTGCCAGCTCAGCCACGGAAACCGCAAGGGCGCTTCGTTCTCGGTCGAAAAACCGACATTGGCAGGCGTCGAGCGCGAAGACTCAGCCTGACTGTTGGGTTGGTTGGGGGCAGTCAATGTCGTCGAGGTCGGGTAGACCCGCTCGATGCCACTGGTGCTCTGGACACTGTTGACGCTCATGGTTCGCTCCTTCTTACGTTGCGCGGAACTCGTCCCAAGGGTTTCGGCACCGCCGGGACAAACTTGACAGCCCCGTCACAAATAAACCGCTTATTTCGCGCAAAGCCGCACGAACGTCGGCTGCCGGCGACTAATCCAGCGCCATCATTCGGCGCTTTTTCTGGGTCTGGTCGATGTAGCGCTGCAGCGTGCGCAGGCTGTCACTGCTCGGGCGCACGAACTCGCAGCCCAGCTTCGATCCCTTGGCCTCGGCGGCCATCGAAGACAGGTGCAGCAGTTGCATCGGAATCGAGATGTGGGTGTCGGCGTCAAGCTCCAGCTCGACAGCATTGACCTTCACGCCAGGCTCGATGGGCGGCACGTTGTGGGGCACCAGCAGCGCACAGCCGCCAATGCTCACATCGATCACCCGCAGCTCCAGATCAACGCCGGGCTCCGAGGGGTGGGCAAAGCGCGCGATGGGTTCGCTGCGCAAGAGCGGGCGCACGCGAAAGCAATCGCGGCGCTGAAAACGGAACATCTCGGCCGGAAAGCCGCAGCTGATCGCGGTGCTCGAGCCATTGCGCACCAGCATCATGTCGTGCACATCGAACTGCAGCTTGATGCTTTCGAGGTAGCCCACCACCACCGCTTCGCTGGATTCGACCAGCGTGTGCAGTTGCGGTGAGTCGGAGTCGGCGCTGAAGGTCAGCACCCCTTTTTGACTGTCTATCGTCCACAGCGTGCTCGACAGCGATGCGCCCGAAGGCGTGCTGAAGTTGAGCACCGTGGACGAATCGAGCAAACGCTTGAGCAGGGTCGACATCTCGACCGGCGAGCTGACGCGAAAGTCATCCAGACTGTCCTGACCCATGACCTCGTCTGCCTCAGTGCATCGTGGTCGTGCGACCTGCGAGCAGTGCGTCCAGGCCTTCGAGCCAGGGCTCGGCCAGCACGCGCACCTCGGCGTCATTGACCAGGATGCGCTGCATGATGCGTGACTTCAGCTGCTTTTCGGTGGTGTCGAGCGAGCGGTTGGCCGCGGCGTGCTTGAGCTGCGAGATCAGCAGCGCGCAAGCACCTTCGAGCTTGACCACCGAGTCCCAGTTGCCCACGCGGGCGGCTTCGAGCATGTCCTGGCTGGCGCGCTCGATGGCTTCGTAGTAGTCGAGCAGCGTGGTGCCCTTTGGGTTCTCGGTGTGAGTTGAGTTCATGGTGTGCTTCATGTTTTGCTTCATGGCGGCCTTCATGCATTGACCAGTTTCAGTGGCGATGCCGCGAAGGCATTGGGCGCGATCTGCGACCAGGCGCTGCTGATCGGCTCGATCAGCGCGGCGCATTCGAGCAGGCTCTCCTCGTCGTTGCGCGCATTGGCCTGGGCCAGGCGAAGCGACACGTAGGTGTAGAGGTTGTCGAGATCGGCGGCGATCTTTCCGCCGTCTTGCATGTTCAGCCCGCCTTGCAGGCCTTCGTCGATGATGCGCAGGGCACGACCGATGGCACGTCCCTTGGCTTCGAACTGGCGCTCACGCAGGGCACCGCGCGCTTGCGCCAGGGCCTCGTGGTAACCGTCGAACAGCATCTGGATCAGCTTGTGCGGCGTGGCCCCTGAAACACCGGTCTCGGCACCCACCGACCGGTAGGCATTGGCGAGCATGGGTGCGGTTCTGGCTGGTGCGTAGGTGGCTGCAAACATGGTGTGCGATCTCAGTAGTGGTTGCTGTACTGAATATCGGCGGGCCCCGGTTTGACTTGAGCCGCTGAAGCTGCAAATTCAGCTGGCAAGGACGGCCAAATCGCGCTTCAGAATCAGGTCGACTTGTTCCACTGCGTGACCTGCTGATTCACGTAGCTCGACAGGCCGTTGAAGGTGGCCATGCGGCTGTCGAGCGCGCCGTACTGCGCCTCGAGCATCTTTTGCGTGAGCGCAAGCCGCGCGGTCATCGCCTCTTGCGACTTCTGGTTGCGCGACAACTTGTCGCTGAGCGCCGTCGAGCGCGCATTGACCGATCCGCCCAGCGTGGTCATGCTGTAAATCGAGTCGTAGAACTGCTTGCCGAAACCTTCTGCACTGGTGGCGGTGGACGTGTTGTCCACGAACAGTGCTTTCATCTGGCTGAAGTTGGACAAGGCGCTGTCGACCTTGGTGCTGTTGAGGCTCAGGCTGCCGTCGCGCTGCAGCTCGAGGCCGGCATCCGACAGCCTGGAATACGTCGTCGACGCGGTCGAGGTGGCCCCCAGCAGGCTGCGCATGCGGGTCTGAATACCGACAATGCTGCTGTCACCTTGCAAGGGCCCGGCCTTCTTGGTGGTCGCGTCGTATTTGGTGTCGGTGGCGATCAGGCTGTTGAGCGCGGTGTAGGCGGTCGCGAACTCCTGCAGCTTGGTCTTGATGGCGGCGTTGTCGGTGGCCACGGTGACGGTCGCTGCGGTGGTGGTCAGCGCATTGGCGGTGAACGACACGCCGTCGAGCACGTCGGTGAAGGTGTTGCTGGTCGAGCTCACGCTGACGCCATCGATGGTGGCCAAGGCGTTGCTGGCGGTCTGCGTGCGCGTGGCGCTGTTGACGCCACTTGACGGGTCATAGCCCAGGCCGGTCAAGCCGCCGCTGGCGCCTGCGAGCGTGACCCGAAAGGCATTGGTCTCACCGGTGCTTTCCGATCGCATCACCAGCCGCGCACCGCTCGAGTCGGACAGGATGCTGGCCGACACGCCGATGTCGGCCGCGTTGATCTTGTCGCGCAGGGTCTCGACGGTGTCGGTCGCCTCGACCGTGATGCTGGCCGATGACGGCAAGGTGCTCGATGCGGTGAAGCTGGTCTGCCCAGCACCCCAGGTGCCCATCTGCAAGGTCATGGTGCCGCTGCCAACCAGGGCGCTCGACGAGGCGAAGGTCGTGCCGCCCAGCACCGATTGCGAGCTGGCGAGTTGCTGCACCGCGACGGAATATTTGGCCGCCAGCGCGGTGGTGTCCGAGGTGACCGTGATGTCGGTGCTGCTCGAGGTGGCGGTGGTCTGGTTCCAGAAGCTGCTCGACGACAGCTTGTAGCTCACGTCGCGCAGCGTGGACAGCGCACTGGTGACCTTGCCGACCTCGGAGATCTGCGTTTGTATCTTGCTCGCGTCGGCGGCGAGTTTGTCCTTGGGACGCTGCTCGATGGCCATCAACTGGCTGATGATCGACTTGACGTCGAGCCCACTGCCAATGCCTGCTGAACTGATGGCGGCCATGCGATCTCCTTGAACAATGAAAACAGGCGCCGACGGACCCGATACGGACCTGGCGGCGCCTTGGCAGACGCATCAGATGCGCCGCGTCATGGACTGGTATCGGCTGATGCCTGTCGGACTTGAGTCACCCGAGGGACCGGCGGCTGCGAGCCACCCGCCCTTGCGAGCGAACTCGATCAGCCCTTGAGCAGTGACAGCACCGACTGCGGCAGCGAATTGGCCTGCGCCACCATCGCCGTGCCGGCTTGCTGCAGGATCTGCGCGCGTGCCAGGTTGGCGGTTTCAGAGGCGAAGTCGGCGTCCATGATCCGTCCGCGAGCAGCCGTCTGGTTTTCACCGGAAATCTGCAGACCCTGGATCGCGAACTGGAAGCGGTTGATCACCGCACCGTAGCTGGCGCGCTGGGTGGTGATGGTGTCGAGTGCCGAGTCGATCGCAGCCATCGCGGTCGAAGCCGCTGCGGCTGTGGACACGCTGCCGCCGACGGCTGCGGTGGTCACCGAGGCGGTGGCGATCTCCAGCGTGTCGCCGCCATTGGCACCAACCTGGTAGGTGAAGGTCGTGGCCGAAGCGGCAATCTGCGTGCCGTTGAACTTGGTCTGCGACGCGATGCGGCTGATTTCGGAATTGAGCGCAGCGAATTCGGTGTCGAGGTTGGCGCGGTCGGATGCGCTGTTCGAGCCGTTTTGCGACTGCACTGCCAGCTCACGCATGCGTTGCAGCACGTCGGTCACGGTGGACAGCGCGCCTTCAGCGGTCTGCGCCAGCGAGATGCCGTCGTTGGCGTTGCGCACCGCCACGTTGATGCCGCGAATCTGCGCGTTCATGCGGTCGGCAATTGCCAGGCCGGCCGCGTCGTCCTTGGCGCTGTTGACACGCAAGCCTGAAGACAGTCGCTCCATCGAGGTCGCCAACGAAGTCTGCGACATCGAGAGGTTGCGCTGAGCATTCAGCGAGTTGATATTGGTGTTGATCGTCTGACCCATGAAAAAACTCCTGAAGAATCCGATGAAACAACCGGGTCGCTGACTCGGTGACTTCAGGCCTTTCATTTGTTTGGCCTGTCAGATAAATTCTTCGGCAGATGGCTGCAGGGCAATGCCGCGAATAAAGGGGTTTCTCCGGCTCAATTCAAGACGAACACAAAAAAGCCGCCCCGAAGGGCGGCTTGGCTGGCTGGGCCCGCAGGCCGTGATCAGCGCAGCAGTGAGAGCACGTTTTGTGGCAGTGCATTGGCCTGCGCCACCATCGCCGTGCCAGCTTGCTGCAGGATCTGAGCGCGTGCCAGGTTGGCAGTTTCTGCGGCGAAGTCAGCATCCAGGATGCGACCGCGAGCAGAGGTCTGGTTTTCGCTGGCCACCGTCAGGTTCTGGATGGCGTAGTTGAAGCGGTTGATCGTGGCGCCGTAGGTGGCACGCTGGGTGGTCACCGTGTCAAGTGCCGAGTCGATCGCACCCACCGCGGTGGAAGCCGCGGCTGCCGTCGACACGCCGCCGCCGATGGCCACACCCGACATCGCCACGGTGGCCACGTTGAGCGTTTCGCCGCCGTTGGCGCCGATCTGGAAGGTGAAGGTCTGCGCCGTGTTGATGATGGCCGTGCCGTTGAACTTGGTCTGCGACGAGATGCGGCTGATTTCAGAGTTCAGCGCAGCGTATTCAGTGTCCAGGTTGGCGCGGTCGGATGCGCTGTTCGAGCCGTTTTGCGACTGCACTGCCAGCTCACGCATGCGCTGCAGCACGTCGGTCACGGTGGACAGCGAGCCTTCAGCGGTCTGCGCCAGCGAGATGGCGTCGTTGGCATTGCGAACTGCCACGCTCATGCCCTTGATCTGGGCATTCATGCGGTCAGAAATCGCCAGGCCGGCAGCGTCGTCGCGTGCCGAGTTGATGCGCAGACCTGAGGACAGGCGCTGCATGGAAGTGGAAAGCGAGTTCTGCGAAGAGGTGAGGGCTCGCTGTGCGTTCAACGATTGGACGTTGGTGTTGATGGCCAATGGCATGATGTGATCTCCAGTCAGTTAATAAATTCCCCGGCATAGCCGCCGGCGTGAGCTCAGACCTTTCGGCCTTTGCCTGTGCCCGTGCACGAGACGGTTTCGACCCGTCCACCGGCACCACCCGCACTAGTCAACCTGTGTCTTGCAGCGCTTTTTGGTTTGCTGCTTGACCCTGGCCGGCTAACCGGACAACGAACTGTTTCCAGACCCGTTGAAACTTTTATCGGAGAGTCACTTGCACAACTTGAGTCTGTGTGGTGCAACTTTTCTTGAAGAACTTCGCTCAAGTTTTTTGCGGCTTTGTCGATCGACCGGCCGCCGGCTGACGGAGCTTTTCCGGCAACACACAATGTGGGCACCATGAGCTCGCCTGCCCTTGCCGACGTCCACGCCATCGCCTTGGTCATGATCGTGCGCAACGAAGCGCGCTGTCTGGCGCGTTGCCTGGACAGCGTGCGTGCCCATGTGGACGACATGGTGGTGCTCGACACCGGATCCACCGACGACACCGCAGCCATCGCCGTGCGCCATGGCGCGCGGGTGGCGCATTTCAAGTGGGTCGATGATTTCTCGGCGGCGCGCAATGCGGCGCTCGCGCTGGTCGACGCGCCGTGGCGGCTGGTGCTCGATGCCGATGAATGGCTGGTCTCGGGCGCCGAGGTGCTGGCCGCGCTGCGCACGAGCGCGCCCGATCACGTGGGCCTGATCAATGTGGAAAGCCGCACCCGCGACGAACGCGGCGTGGTGCAGCACGCACCGAGCTGGCTGCCGCGCGTGCTGCCGCGTGGCGTGCAGTACGCCGGGCGCATTCATGAACAGCCGCAGTCGTCACTGGCCCACCGCAAGCTCGATGTGCTGGTTGGCCACGACGGCTACCTGCCCGAGCAGTTCAGCGTCAAGCGAGGGCGCAACCGTGCCTTGCTGGCGCAGTCGCTGCGCGAGCAGCCGCATGACGCTTATCTTCACTACCAGCTGGGCAAGGAGTTCGAGGCCGAAGACGATTTCGCCCAGGCCCTGCCCGAGTACCAGACCGCGTGGGCTGCGGTGCACCCGGCAGCGCCCTGGCGCCACAGCCTGCTCCTGCGCCTGATGCTCAGCCTGAAGAAGATGGCGCAGTTCGAAGCCGCACTCGATCTGGCCGAGCGCGAGCAGCACCGCTATGAGCAGTCGCCCGACTTCCACTTCACCCTGGGCGACGTGCTGCTCGATGCGGCGCTGGCGCGACCGGCCCGCGCCGCGCAATGGCTGCCGCTGATAGAACAGTCGTGGCTCAGAGCGCTGGCCATCGGCGAGCGGCCCGACATGGACGGCACGGTGCGCGGCCGCGGCAGCCATCTGGCGGCGCACAACCTGGCGGCCTTCTACGAAAGCACCGGGCGCACCGCCGAGGCAGCCCTGTGGCGGCAGCGGGCGCAACCGATCGCCTGATGGACTGGCCCACGCCCCACACGATCGACGACGCGGTGGCCCTGCACCGCAGCGGCCGGCTCGACGAGGCCGGCGCCATCTATCAAGCGATCTTGCAGCAGCAGCCCGATCACGCTGACGCGCTGCACCTGTCAGGCCAGCTGGAAATACTGCGCGGCAACCACGCGGCGGCCTTCGGGCTCATCCGCCGAGCCACCGAGCTGCATCCGGACAACGCGGTGTTCTATTCCAGCCTGGGTGCCGCGCTCAAGGGGATGGGGCATTTCGATGCCGCCGTGGCCAGCTACGACATGGCGCTGGCCATCCAGAGCGACTACGCCGAGGCTCACTACAACCGCGGCAATGCGCTGGTCGAGTTGCAGCAACACGCGCAGGCCGTGGCCAGCTACGACGAGGCCATACGCCTCAAGCCGGATCACGCCGAGGCCCACTACAACCGCGGCAACGCACTGCGCGCGCTGCGCGACATCCCGGCGGCGATCGACAGCTACGACCGCGCCATCCAGATCAACTCGCAGCACACCGATGCGCGGCTGAGCCTGGGCAATGCGCTGCACGACAGCGGCCACATCGATGCTGCCAAGGCGAGCTTTTCTGCGGTGATCACCCAGGATGCCGGCTGTGCTCAGGCGCTGTGGGGCAAGTCGCTGTCGCTGCTGCTCAGCGGTGAATTTGAAGCCGGCTGGGAACTGTATGAATCACGCTGGGACCAGCCCTTCGGCCAATCACAGCGCCGCGACTTTGCGCAGCCGCTGTGGCTGGGCCGCGAGCCGCTGGCCGGGCAAACGATCCTGCTGCACAGCGAGCAGGGCCTGGGCGACACGATCCAGTTCTGCCGCTACGCACGACTGGTGGCCGAGCGCGGCGCGCGGGTCGTGCTCGAGGTGCCGCTCGCGCTGGTCGGCCTGATGGGCACGCTGGCGGGTGTGGATCAGGTCGTGGCCAAGGGGCAGGTCTTGCCGGCGTTCGATCTGCATTGCCCGCTGATGTCGCTGCCGCTGGCCTTCGGCACCCGCATCGACACCATCCCCTCAAGTGCCGCCTATGTGCACAGCGAGCCGCAGCGGCTGGCGCACTGGCGCGAGCGGCTGGGCCCGCGCCGCACGGCGCTGCGCGTCGGCGTGGTGTGGAGCGGCAGCACGGGCAACCTCAATGACGCCAGACGCAGCCTGTCGCTGGCCACGCTGCTCGCGCACCTGCCAGACGCCTTCGAATACGTGAGCCTGCAAAAAGAACTCAGGCCCGCCGATGCCGCGACGCTCGAGACCTCGGGCCTGCGGCACTTCGGCGATGAGCTGCGCGACTTCTCGGACACCGCCGCGCTGTGCGATCTGATGGATCTGGTGATCAGCGTCGATACCAGCGTGGCCCACCTGAGCGGCGCGCTGGGCAAGTCCACCTGGGTGCTGGTGCAGTACGTGCCCGACTTCCGCTGGCTGCTCGGTCGCAGCGACAGCCCGTGGTACCCGTCGATGACGCTGATCCGCCAGCAAGCCGATGGCGGCTGGGCGAGCGTGCTCGAGCAGCTGCAAGTCGATCTGACGAGGCTGATCACGACGCCGCCATCGCCCGAAGCCCGCGCCGATGACGCGCTGTTCATGCAGGCACTCGAGCTGCATGGCCGCGACGATCTGGCTGCTGCGCACTCTCTGTACCAGCAGGTGCTGGCCGAGCAGCCCGGGCATTTCGGCGCCTTGCACATGCTGGGCGCCATCGAGATCAGACGCGGCCGCCCCGCCATCGCGGTCGAGTGGCTGTGCAAGGCACTCGAGGTCAACCTGCAAAGCGCCGAGGCCTTTTATGACCTCGGCTGCGCGGTGTGTCTGCTCAAGCAGTACGACGCCGGCGTGGAGTGTTTCGACAAGGCACTGGCGCTGCGCCCGGGCTTTGCCGCAGCGCACTGCGACCGCGGCAACGCCATGCTCGATCTGGGCCGAGCACAAGAGGCCCTGGCCAGCCAGGAGCAGGCCCTGACGATCGAGCCCGAGCTGGCGCTGGCGCACGTCTACCGTGGTAACGCGCTGCAAGCACTCGGGCGGGCGCCAGACGCCGTGGCGGCCTATGACCGCGCGCTGGCGCTCGATGCCACGCTGGCCGAGGCCCATCTGAATCGGGGCAATGCCCTGCAAGCACTGGGCGAGTTCGCTGCGGCCGTCGCCAGTTATGACCAGGCCATCGCCTGCCGACCCGACGACACCGTGGCCTGGGTCAACCGCTGCAGCGCGCTCAAGCGCGAGCACCGGCTCGATGCGGCGGTGGCCAGCTGCGAGCGCGCCATCGCCATCGACCCCGACTGCGTGAGCGCCCACTGGAACAAGTCTCTGGCGCTGCTGCTTGCCGGCGAGCTGCGAGCGGGTTTTGCGCTGTACGAGTGGCGCTGGAAGACCGAAGCCTTCGCGCCCATCGTGCGCCACTTCGAGCAGCCGCTGTGGCTGGGACACGAGCCCATCGCCGGCAAGACGGTGCTGATTCACACCGAGCAGGGGCTGGGCGACACCGTGCAGTTCGTGCGCTACGTGAAGCCGCTGGCCGCCGCCGGCGCGCGCGTGGTGCTCGAAGTCGAGCCTGCGCTGTTCGATCTGATGCAAAGCCTGGCGGGCGTGGCGCTGCTGGTGCGGCGCGGCGATGTGTTGCCCGCATTCGACTTCCATTGCCCGACGCTGAGCCTGCCGCTGGCCTTGGGCACCGAGCTGCACTCGGTGCCTGCGGCCGTGCCCTACCTGCGAGCCGATGTGAAGCGCGTGGCCGCCTGGGCCCAGCGTCTGGGCGAGCGCACACGGCCTCGCATCGGCCTGGTCTGGAGCGGCAGCCCCAGCCATCAGGACGACCGCCAGCGCAGCATCGCGCTCGACGCACTGCTCGCCGAGCTGCCTGCCGGATTCGACTTCGTCAGCCTGCAAAAGAACGTTCGCGACAGCGACCGCGCAGCGCTGCAATCGGCGAGCCACATCGCCCACTTCGGCGATGAACTGCACGACATGGCCGACACCGCCGCGCTGTGCTCGCTGATGGATGTGGTGATCAGCGTCGACACCAGCGTGGCCCATCTGGCCGGCGCGCTCGGCGTGCCCACCTGGGTGCTGCTTGCGCACACGCCCGACTGGCGCTGGCTGCTGGGCCGAGAAGACAGCCCCTGGTACCCCAGCGCGCGGCTGTACCGCCAGAACGCCCACCGGCAATGGGCGCCGGTGCTGCAGCGCGTGGCGGCGGATCTGTGCTTGCTGCTGTCGGCAGCCAGCGCCGACGACGCCAGCGTGCAGTGGCACCAGCAGGGTTGCACGCTGTGCATGGCCGGGCGCTATGAAGAAGGTCTGGCCTGCTTCGACCAAGCGCTGCAACGGCAGCCGCGCTTTGCTCAGGCGCATTGCGACCGGGGCACGGCCCTGATGGATCTGCGCCGGCCAGCGCAAGCGCTGCTCGCTTACGAGCAGGCCATCGCGATCGAACCCGGCCATGCCATGGCCCGCAACTACCGTGGCAACGCGCTGATGGCGCTCAACCAACCCGATGAAGCGGTGCTCGGCTATGACGCGGCGCTGGCCATCGCAGGTGATCTGCCCGACGTGCAGGTGAACAAGGCGCTCGCGCTGCTGCTCGCAGGCCGCCTGCGCGACGGCTGCGAGGTCTACGAATGGCGCTGGAAGACCGCTTTGTATGCACCCTTTCATCGCGGCTTCACGCAGCCGCTGTGGCTGGGCGACACACCCCTGGCCGGCAAGACGCTGCTGATCCACAGCGAGCAGGGCCATGGTGACACGATTCATTTCGCCCGCTATGCCCAGCTGGCCGCTGCGGCCGGCGCGCGGGTGGTGTTCGAGGTCAAGGCGCCGCTGGTCGCGCTGATGCGCAGCCTGCCCGGCGTGTCTTGCGTGGTGCGCCACGGCGACAACCTGCCCGCGTTCGATGTGCATTGCCCGACGATGAGCCTGCCGCTGGCGTTTGGCACCGAGCTGTCATCGGTGCCGGCACCGGCGCACTATCTGCAAGCCGATGCGGCCCAGGTGGCGGCGTGGTCGGCGCGGTTGGGCCCGCGCACGCGCACCCGGGTGGGTCTGGTCTGGAGCGGCAGCGCCACCCACGACAACGACGCCAACCGCAGCATCGCTTTGACCACCCTGCTCGCGCAATTGCCCGACGGCGTTGACTTTGTCAGCCTGCAAAAAGAGGTGCGCGAGCGCGACCGCGCGGCGCTGCAATCGGCCGATCACATCGCGTGCTTCGGCGATGAGCTGCACGATTTTTCTGACACCGCCGCGCTGTGCTCGCTGATGGATGTGGTGGTCAGCGTCGACACCAGCGTGGCCCATCTGGCGGGCGCACTCGGCGTGCCGACCTGGGTGCTGTTGCCGCACCACCCCGACTGGCGCTGGCTGCTGGGGCGCGACGACAGCCCGTGGTACCCCAGCGTGCGGCTGTATCGACAGGACTCAAGCGGCTCGTGGGAAGCGGTGCTGCAGCGCGTGGTGGCCGATATTTGCCCTTCGCATTTCGAGCAGGGCCTGCGCTTTCAGCAGCAAGGCGCGCTGGAACAGGCCAAGGCGTCGTACCTTCAAGTGCTGGCAGCGCAGCCGGCGCATTTCGATGCGCTGCACATGCTGGGCGTGGTCGAGGTGAATCTGGGCCGAGCCGAGGCCGGCGTCGACTGGCTGTGCAAGGCGCTGGAAGTCGATGCGAAAAGTGCTGCGGCCTTCAGCAGCCTGGGCCATGCGATGTGTGTGCTCAAGCAATATCAAGCGGGCATCGAGTGCTACGACAAGGCGCTGGCGTTGCAGCCCGAGTTGGCCCAGGCGCATGGTGACCGTGGCAGCGCGCTGCTCGAGCTCGGCCGCCCGCTCGACGCACTGGCCAGCTACGACCAGGCCCTTGCGATCCAGCCTGACGACGCTCTCGCCCACTGCAACCGCGGCACCGCCTTGCTGTCTCTGGGCCGCGCTCGCGAAGCGATCGCCAGCCACGACCGTGCGCTGGCCCTGCACAGCGACCTGCCCGAGGCCTGGCTCAACCGCGGCAATGCGTTTCAGGCGCTCGACGACCACGAGGCCGCGGTGGCCAGCTACGACCGGGCCATCGCGTGCCGGCCGAACTATCCGATGGCCTTTGCCAACCGCTGCAGCGCGCTGCAGGAGCTGCACCGCCTTGACGAGGCGATTGCCAGCTGCGATCAGGCGATCGCGCTGGATGCCGGTTTCACCGAGGCCTGGTGGAACAAGTCGCTGGCGCTGCTGCTCAAGGGCGAACTGCGCGAGGGCTTTGCGCTGTACCAGCGGCGCTGGCAGATGCATCCGTTCACCACCATCGCGCGCCACTTCGAGCAGCCGCTGTGGCTGGGCGATACCCCGATCGCCGGCAAGACGCTGCTCATCCACAGCGAGCAGGGTCTCGGCGACACCATCCAGTTCGCGCGCTTCGCGCAGCAGGCGAGCGCCGCCGGTGCGCGTGTGGTGTTCGAGGTCGAAAAGCCGCTGTTCGACTTGTTTCGCGATCTGCCCGGCGTGGACGTGCTGGTGCGTCAGGGCGATGCCCTGCCCGACTTCGACTTGCACTGCCCGACGATGAGCCTGCCCATCGGCTGCCGCACCGATCTGAGCACGCTGAGCGCTGCGGCCCCTTATCTGCGAGCCGATGCGGCCAAGGTGGCGGCCTGGTCGGCGCGGCTGGGTGCTGCCACGCGCCCGCGCGTGGGTCTGGTGTGCAGCGGCAGCACCACGCACAAGAACGACCACCACCGCAGCATCGCGCTGGCCGAGCTGCTGGGTGCGCTGCCCGCTGACATCGAGTGCATCAGCTTGCAAAAGGAATTACGCGACGCCGATCGGCTGGCCGCGCAGGGTCCGAGGGGGATCACCTTCTTCGGCGACGAGCTGCACGACTTGGCCGACACCGCGGCGCTGTGCGCGCTGATGGATGTGGTGATCACAGTCGACACCAGCGTGGCCCATCTGGCCGGCGCGCTCGGCGTGCCCATCTGGGTGCTGCTGCCGCACACGCCCGACTGGCGCTGGCTGCTGGATCGAGACGACAGCCCCTGGTACCCCAGCGTGCGGCTGTACCGCCAGGACGCCAGCCGGCTTTGGGCGCCGGTGCTGCAGCGCGTGGCGGCCGACCTGCGCCGGCTTTGAGTCGCACGCGCCAGAAATGGCACCGCGCGGCTGGCCTTTTCATCCCACCGGCCGCGTGCGCCCGCCGCTACGCTGAGCGCCTTGCGGCAGCATTGCGTGCCCGCCACTGAAAGCCTGCTCCATGCCTTTGGAACTTCCTGCTCCCGCCACGCCCGCTGACACCACCGGTCCCCAGGGCCGTGCGCTGCGCGCCTGGCAAGCCGGCCAGAAACTCGCCGAGCAGGACCGCTGGATACCGGCGGCCGAGAAGTTCGAGCAAGCCTATCGCCTGCATGCCGACGAGGCCTACGGCCTGGCCGGCGCCCATGCGCTGATCTGCGCGGGGCAGCCGCAATCCGCGCTGGCGCGCACCGGCGCACTGCGCAAGCGGCATCCCTTGGTGGCGCTGGGCTATGTGCTCGAGTCGCACGCCCTGCTCGAGCTCGGCCGGCCCAACGATGCGGCCAACAGCTTGATCTTGCTGCCCGCCGAGGTGCCACGCGCGCTGCCGTACTGGGTCGCGCTGGGACTGTCTTTGCAAAAGGCCCACCGCAACCAGGAGGCGATCGCCGCGTTCATGCAGGCGCTGGCCTTGAAGATGGACGATGCGGTGCTGCACTTCCATCTGGGCACCGCCTTCAGGGACCAGGGCATGAAGGCCGAGGCCGCCGAGTGCGTGCGCACCGCCTTGCTGCTCGGTCTGGGTGGCAGTGAAATCGCCGCGCGCGGCAATCTGGCCTTCTACGAGCGCGAGTCCTGCCGCTGGGCGCAGGCCGACATCGAATTGCAGCGCCTGCTCGATGCGGTGCGCGCCGCGCCGGACGACACCGACGTCGAGACCGGCCCTTTCATCCATGCGGTGCTCGACGGCGACCCGCACATGCTGCTCAAGGCCGCCAAGCTGTACGCGCTGCGCACCGCGTCGTTCATCAACCCGCTGCCCTATCGCAAGGCGCAGGCCCACCCGGGGCGCTTGCGCGTGGCCTATCTGTCGGCCGACTTTCACCAGCACGCCACCAGCCAGCTGATGGCGCAGATGCTCGAGTGCCACGACCGCAGCCGCTACGAGGTGACGCTGATCTCGGCCGGGCGCGACGACGGCAGCCCGATGCGCCAGCGCATCGTGGCCGCGTGCGAGCGCTTCGAGGACGTCAAGGGCCAGAAGAACCTCGCCATCGCCAAGCGCATCCGTGATCTGAAGATCGACATCCTGATCGACGCCAAGGGCGCCACCGACGGCACGCTGATGCGCGTGACGGCGCACCGCGCCGCACCGGTGCAGGTGAGCTGGCTGGGCTTTCCCGGCACCAGCGGAGCGCGCTACGTCGACTACTTCATCGGTGACCGCATCGTCTCGCCCATCGCCAACGCGAGCCACTTCAGCGAAAAGATCGCGCAGATGCCGCATTGCTACCAGCCCAACGACGCCAAACGGGTGCTGCCCACAGCCAGCCAGCGCGCCGATTGGGGCCTGCCGGCCGACAAGGTGCTGCTGTGCGCGTTTCACCAGTCGTACAAGATTTCGGCCGAGGTGTTCGACGCTTGGTGCCGCATCCTGCAGCGCGTGCCCGACGCCGTGCTGTGGCTGTTGACCTGGAACGCCACGGTCAGTGACAACCTGCGCGCTGCGGCACGCGAACGCGGCATCGCCGACGACCGATTGCTGTTCGCCCCGCTGCTGCCGCACGAGCAGCACATGCAGCGCCTGGCCTGCGCCGACATCTACCTTGACGCCTGGCCGTGCAACGCCCACACCACGGCTGGCGAGGCGCTGTGGGTGGGGGTGCCGGTGGTCACGCTCACCGGCGAGATCTTTGCGCAACGGGTGGCCGCGAGCCTGCTCGAGACCATCGGGCAGCCTCAGCTGATCTGCCATGACGTCGAGGGCTATGTGAACGAGGTGGCCTCGCTGGCCGCCGATGCGCCGCGCCGCGCCGAGCTGCGCGCGCAGCTGGAAACCCAGCGCACCGCCAGCACGCTGTTTGACGGCGAGCGCTTCGCGCGCGACATCGAAGCGCTGTACGACCGCATGTGGGAACGCGCGGTGGCCGGCTTGCCGCCGGAGCATCTGGCCGCAGTCTGAGCCCTCGATCACCGCATTCGTGCGGTATTTGGCACTCAAACACCGCGCTCATCGGGCTTTAGTCGGGCGCCGGGCTGCGCGAACATTTCGTCATCGGGCCGCGGGTCGGTCCGGCCACGCCGACGAAAGGTTCCAACCATGAGCGCGCTTCCCCTAATTCACCTGTGCATCGTGCAGCCCGCGGGCTATGTGCACTCTCTGGGCTTTCTGGATCAGGCGCGGCATTTCCGCTTTCAGTTCCGCCGTCACGGGGCCACGGTCACCATGGCCAAGAACCGGCTGCATCACGGCGCGATCAACTTCGTGTTCGGCGCGCACCTGGGCTTCGATGCCGAGATGAAGAAGCGCTACAGCTGCGTGTTCGTCAACCTCGAGCAGATCGGCCAGGGTGGTGCTGCGGTGTCGGCCGATTACCTCAAGCTGCTGACGAACTCGGCCGTGGTCGACTACGACGCCGACAACGTGGCGGGCTACACGAGCGACGCTGACAGCGTGCCGCTGGTGCCCTTTGTCTACTCGCCCTACCTCACGCCAGCCGCGCCGATGCCGCTGGAAGAACGGCCCATCGACCTGCTGTTCTTCGGCAGCATGAACGCGCGCCGCCAGGCCTGGATCGAGCGCATCGAGTCGCTGGGCCACACCGTGGCGGTGTTCGACAGCGCGCTGTACGGCGCCGAGCGCGATCACTACATCGCGCAGGCCAAGGCGGTGCTCAACGTGCACTTTTACGAAAGCAGCCGCTTTGAGCAGGCGCGCGTGTCGCACTGCCTGTCGCTGGGCACACCGGTGATCTCCGAGCGCACCGAGCACACCCGGCCGCACGAAGCCTTCGAAGACAGCGTGTTGTGGATCAGCAGCGACGCCGAGCTCGAGCAGTTCTTCAGCGAAGACTTCAACACGCCGGCCTATTTCGAGGCCATGCAAGGCGCGCTGGAGCGCTTTCGCCAGACCGACGCGGTCGAGGCCTATGCCGACCTGCTGGCCTTTGCGCTGGGTTTCCACCACAAGCATCAATCGTCTCTGGATGGCGAGCCCTGGCAGCCCACGCGCATCAACCTGGGCTCGGGCAAGAGCTACCAGGCCGGCTGGCTCAACCTCGACATCGAGGCGCACACCAACCCCGACTTGCTGCTCGATCTGTCGGGCCCCATCGCCTTTCCGATCGCGGCCGTGAGCGAAACCGTGGGGCCGGTGCTGCTCGAAGAAGGCAGCGTGCACCACATCGAAGCCAACAACGTGCTCGAACACGTGCCCAACCTGAGCCGCCTGATGGGCAACTGCCTGCGGCTTTTGGCCACCGGCGGCGAGCTGCGCATCGAAGTGCCGATCGAAGGTGCGGCCACCGCCTGGCAGGACCCGACCCATGTGCGCGCGATGAACGAGAACTCGTGGATCTATTACACCGAGTGGTTCTGGTACCTCGGCTGGTTCGAGCACCGCTTCGAGCTGGGCGAATCGACCTACCTCGACCTGTCGGTGCAGCCGTGCGCACGCGAGCAGGCCGCCTTCATGCGGGTGAGCTTTCGCAAGGTCGAGACCACCGCGCGCGAGCGCACCACGGCGCGCACGCTGCAAAGCGAACTGCGCGTGCCCGAAGACCGCGTGCTGCCGCACGAGATGTACGCGCCATCGGCCACGCCCGTGGATATTTCGATCGCAGCCCGGCCCACGGTGGTCCAACTGTTTGGCTGAACCGCGAACGACACGAGTTTCATGAGTACCGCACAGCCGGGTGATGAAGACAGCCTGAACCTCAAACTGCTCGGCGCCATCCCGGCATCGGCGCGCCGCATCCTCGAGCTGGGTTGCGGCGATGGCGCTTTGGGGCGTCGTTTCAAGCAGATGCGCCCGGGCGTGCAGTGGTGGGGCGTGGACGCCTCGGCCGCCGCGCTGCGCGAGGCCGCACCACACCTCGACCGCGTCATCGAGCTCGATGCCGACGTTGCCGAGCTGTCGGTGCTCGAAGGCGGCTTCGATGCCATCGTCATCGGCAGCCTGCTGCCGCAGCTGCGCCATCCCGAGCGTGTGCTGGGCGCGCTGTACGACCTGACTTCGGCCGGCGCGCACATCGTGTGCCGGGTGCAAAACATCGGCCACCTGTCGGTCATCGAACGGCTGGTGGGCGGCGACATCAGCGACGGCGCCGCCGGGCTGCTCGACGCAAGCCACAACCGTTTCTACACACCGTCATCGGCGTTCAAGGTGTTTCTGGACAGCGGCTGGCTGCCGCACGTGGCCGACGCGCAGCAAAGCGCCTTGCCGTCGACAGCGTTTGCCGCGCGCATCATTGACGCCGCGCGCGCGCTGGGGCTGCCGGCGGCCACCGCAGCGCGCAATCTCGGGCTCGAAGACATGCTCGTCGTGTGCCGCAAGTGGCCCATGGAATCGCTGCTCGCGCCGGGACCGCGGGCACCGTTCAGCGTGATCGTGGCCGTCAACCGGCCGTGGCAGTACGAGCAGAACATCGCGCGCTCGCCGGGGCTGATGGAAATCGGCGCCGAGGTGATCTGCGTCGAAGGCGCGAGCAGCGCGGCAGCCGCCTACGAAATGGGGGCCAGCCGCGCGAGCCACGCGTGGCGCGTGATGGCGCATCAGGACGTGTACTTTCCCACCGGCAGCGGCTACGCGCTGGCGCAGCAGTTCGGCGCGCTTGAACAGGCCGGCCTGAGCGGCGTGCCTGTGGGCTTTGCCGGCATGGAGGCCACCGGCACGTCGCCCGGCCAGATGCGCCACGCCGGCATGGTGATCGACCGCCGCTCGCTGTTTTGGCATGGGCCATCGGCAGCGGCCGTGTCCCTCGACGAGTTCGCCATCGGCTTGCACCGCGACAGCGTGGTGAGCATCGACCCCACGCTGGGCTGGCATCTGTGGGCCACCGACTTGTGCCTGCAGGTGCAGCAGCTCGCGGGCCGCCCGCTGGCGCAAATTCTCAATGTGCCGCTGTTCCACAACTCGGTGGCCGATTTCAAGCTGCCTGATGACTTCCAGGCCAGCGCCATTCGGCTGCGCGCCAAATACCCGCAGCTCGAGGCCATACCGACACTTTGCGGAAACATCGATGCTGCGTTCACGGCCCATCAGCCGCAACCGTTACAAAATCAGGCTGAGGCCGAGTTATCGGTTGCACCACAGCCGGCAGCGCCTGTCGCCCATGATCCACCCGACACCATGATTACCACGCTCATTCCAGCCTACAAGGTTCAATATATTCCCGAGCTGCTGTCGTGTCTGGCGTCTCAGAATTACAAGAAATTCAGGGTCATCATTTCGGACGACAGCCCCAACAACGAGGTCACGGCGGTGATCCGGCAATTGCAGATGAAAGGGCTGGCCAGCGGTTTGAGCCTGAGTATTCTCGAAGGGCCCAAGAAAGGCTCGCTCGCCAACGCGATGCATCTGCTGAAAATATGGAATAACTCATCGCCGTTGGTGCATTTTCTGTTTGACGACGACTTGATCTATCCGTCGTTTTATCAAATGCATGTCACCGCGCACACGAACGCCACGATCAGCGCGTCGGTCAGCCACCGCTGGTTCGGCAACGAGTCCGGTGCGCCGGTGCAAGCTCCCGGAGTGCCCGATTTCATCGCCAACTCGAATCAGCGAATCGAACTGCTGAATGCCGATCAACTGTTTCAAACCACCGTGCCCTACTGCGTGAACTGGCTGGGTGAATTCAGTAATTCGGTTTTCTCCAGCGCGGCGGTGAACCTGCTGCACGAGCAAATGCTCAGCGGTATCCCATACCATGGGCTGGCCGACGTCGGCTTGCTGTTGCAAACCTCGCTGACCAGCGATATTGCAATCATCAAGGAGCATTTGGGTGTTTTCCGAATGAATCCCCATCAAAACACTGGAAACTTCGCTTCGGTGAGCTTTCGCTGCGCCTATGTCGCCTGGATCGCGCTGACGGTGGCTAGTTATGATCTGGGCAAAATCAATCAGCAACAGGCGAAGCAGGCGATTGAATCCATCAGCAGAACCATTTCAGCCCACTTCCAGGGCGCTGAAGAAATGCTGCAATTTGCCCGACTGCACGAGGTTTTCGATGTCGGCAGCGCCGAATTCAAATCGGCATTCGAGGAGCTCTGGCACGACATGTTGATGACCGATCAGTCGTGGGCCTCCACCCGGCCCCAGGAGTGACGGCCCCCACGATGAATGAGCCGCTGCTCAAGCCACTCGCCCAAGCCAGCCAGGCATCGCGCGTCGAGGCCTTGCGCCGGGTCTTCGCCGAACGCCACCGTCTGTCAGGCGCGCTGATCGAACGCGCTCAGCAGGCCTTCGGTGCGTCATGGACGGCCGACTTCGATCGCATGCTGGGCTCGCTGTTGGCCGACGACGAGAGCCTGGCGCTGGCGGCCAAGGGCTACTCGTCGTTTGCCTTCGACTCGATGCGCCGCCAAAAGGCCTTCGAGGTGTCGCGCGAGTACGTGAACAAGACCTATGCGCAAGCCGCCAGCGAGGTCTATTTCAACGAGCAGCACATGGCCAGCGAGTACCTGCCCGGGCTGCTGCTGTCGCACTTTCTGTGGCCGCACCACTACCGCCAGATCCAGTTCTTCGACACCGCCTTTGCCGAGCCGATGTCGCGCTCGCACAGCGCCGAATTCGCCGAGATCGGCATCGGCACGGCGCTGTATTCGCGGCGCATCCTCGAGCAGGTGAGCACCTCACGCGGTGTGGGCTACGACATCAGCCCGTCGTCTTGCCGGTACGCCGAGCAGCATGTGAGCGCCGTGGGCGCGACGGCTCGCTATGAGGTGCGCTGCCAGGACATCCTCGAACACCCCATGGCGCCGGTGCCGTGGCTGGTGTGCGTCGAAGTGCTCGAGCATCTCGAAGACCCGGTGGGCTTCTTGCGCGCGCTGCACGCGGCCTTGCAGCCCGGCGGCAAGGCCTTCATCACCGCGGCGGTGAATGCAGCTCATGCCGATCACATCTACCTGTACCGCGATGCGCAGGCCGTGGCACTGCAACTGCAGCAAGCCGGCTTTGCCATCGAGCAGTCTTTTTCGGCCACGGCATTCGCACCGAGCGCGCCCGGCGTGCCGGTGCCCGAGGCGGCCGCCTTCGTCGTGTACCGCACATGAGCGACAGCGCCGCCGGCCTCACCCTGCACGGTGAATTCGTCGACCTGCGAGCGCTGCGCGTCGACGACGCAGCGCTGACTTTCGCCTGGCGGCAAGGCGAGCGCGCCATGCTGCTGAACAAGGGCGCCGACACGGTCGAGCAGCAAGCGCGCTGGATCGCCTCGCGATCGGCCAGCGAGCACAACTTCATCATCGCGCTCAAGAGCGGCCAGCCCGTTGGCATGGTCGCGCTCACAGGCATCGACACCGTCAACTCGCACGCCGAGCCCGGACGCTTTCTGATCGGTGACGAGCCAGCCGCGCGCGGCGTGCCGGTGGCCGCCGAGGCCATGCTGCTGATCTACGAGCTGGCCTTCGATCGGCTCGGGCTGCACCGCGTGTTCGGCACGGTGGCTGCCGACAACACGCTCATGATGAAGTGGCAGCGCTACATGGGCATGAGCGAAGAAGGCCGGCTGCGCGAGCACTATTTCATCAACGGACGCTTTCAGGATGCGGTGATGTTCGGCCTGCTCGAGACCGACTACCGACGCACCGCGCAGCGCCGCCTCAAGGGCATGATCGCTGCAGCCCGATTGCACCCTGCCCCGAATACCCCGAAGGAGTAAACCCATGGACACCCGAGCCACCGTCATCGAGATCATCCACACGGCGCTGCGCAGCCTGAACGACGAACTGCCTGCCAACAAGCGCGTGCCGGTGGCTGCCGAGACCCGGCTGTTCGGCCCCGACGCGCTGCTCGACTCGCTGTCGCTGGTGTCGCTGGTCGTCGATGTGGAATCGGGCGTGAGCGACCGGTTCGGCCAGTCGGTCAGCCTCACCGACGACGAGGCCATGGGCCAGGCGGTGTCGCCATTCGCCAGCGTGGCCGCGCTGACCGACTACGTGGTCAAGCTGCTCGCTCGCGCCTGAGCGGCACGGCCATGGCTTTGTACAGCGCACGCGTCGCGCTCGTCACCGGCAGCAGCCGTGGCGTGGGCCGGCTCATCGCCGAGCACTTTCTCAAACACGGTGCGACCGTGATCGGCGTGAGCCGAGGCGGCTCGGATCTGACGCATGAGGCCTATCGCCACTGCCAGGCCGACGTGTCCGACGCGGCTGCGGTGCAGGCGCTTTTCGCCGGGCTGCGCGCACAAGGCATCAGCGTGGACATCGTGGTCAACAACGCTGCGGTGCTGACCTCGCAGTACGCCATGATCTTGCCGGCCAGCGCGGCACAGGCCATGGTCAACATCAATCTGATGGGCCCGTTTCTCGTCTCGCGCGAGGCTGCCAAGATGATGCGCAAGGGCAAGTGGGGACGCATCATCAACATCGGCTCGATGGCCGCGAGCCTCGAGCCCGAAGGCGACTCGATGTACGCCGCGTGCAAGGCGGCCGTGGCCACCTTGGCCAATGTGATGGCGCGCGAATTCGCACCGATGAACGTCACCTGCAACACCCTGGGCATCACCGCGATGGAAACCGACATGCTGCGCCAGCTGCCGCGCGAGAAGGTCGATGCAGTGATCGCTCGGCTGCCCATGCCGCGCTACGCCGTCGACGACGACGTGCTCAACGTGATCGATTTCTTCGCCTCCGAGCGCAGCGGCTACATCACTGCGCAGACGGTGTTCCTCGGCGGCGTGAACTGAGGTGGGCATGACGACCACGCTCGTCGACGAACGCGCTCGCGTGTGGCGCGTGACGGCGGGGGTGTTTCCGTCGAACTGCTACATCGTGGGCCTGGGTTCGGGCCGGGGCGATGGACAACGCTGCGCGGTGATCGACCCTGGCCTGGATGGCGCCGCCATCGAAGCCGCCATCGAGTCGCTGGGTATGAAGCCCGCTGCGGTGCTGTGCACGCATGGCCACTTTGACCACGCGGGCAGCGCGTCGGTGCTGCAACGCAGGCACGGCTGCCCGGTGTATGTGCCGGAGGCCGACGTGCCCACGCTGCGCTCGTCCAATTTTTTGCTGATGGCCTTCAAGATCGACGCGCGCATCGAACAGCCTGAGGTGACCGCAGTGAGCGCCGAGCTTGCGACGGTGGATGTCGAGGGCCAGACCTTCAGCTTTCACCCGGTGCCGGGTCACACACCGGGCAGCTGCGTCGTGCAGCATGGCGACAGCCTGTTCACCGGCGACACGCTGTATGCGCGCGGCGTGGGCCTGTCGAAGCTGCCGGGCGAGAAGCCGGCGCAGCTTCGGCAATCCATCGAGTCGCTGTGGGAGCGCTTTGCGCCGCACATGCAGGTGCATCCCGGTCACGGCGAATCGGCAGCGCTGGGCTGGATCCGCACCCACAACGCGGCACTGCAGGCGTTTCTGCAGGCCGACGAACAACCCACCCACAGCACATGACTGCAGCCACCGACACGGGCATCGGCATCATCGGTGTCGGCCACCACCTGCCCAGCTTCGTCGAGGACAACGCCGCGCTGTGCGAGCGGCTCGACGTGTCGCCTGAATGGATCATCGAAAAGACGGGCATCCAGCGCCGCTATCTGGCAGGCCCCAACGACACGGCCAGCGGCTATGCCCTGGCTGCGGCCAACCAGGCGCTGAGGATGGCAGGCATCACAGCCGCCGAGCTCGACCTGATCATCGTGTGCACCTTCTCGGGCGACTACATCTTCCCGCCGCTGTCGGCCAAGCTGCACCAAGACCTGGGAGCCAAGGGCGCACAGATCTTCGACCTGCAGGCCAACTGCACCGGCGTGGTCACCGGCCTGACGGTCGCGGCTGACCGCATGAAAGCCGACGCCGAGGTTCGCCATGCGCTGGTCGTGGGTGTCGAGATGTGCTCGCGCTATGTCGACCGGCGTGATGTCAACACCGCCATCTACCTGAGCGACGGCGCCGGCGCCATCGTGCTCGGGCGGCGCGGCGCCGACGAAGGCATCCGGGCGTCGGCCTTCTTCACCGACAGTTCGAACTACGAATCGGTGCGCATGCGCGGCGGCGGCTCGAGCCATCCGCTGGCGGGTCGGCAGTTCGACCCCGCCATCGACACCATGGAAATGAACGGTATCGCCACCTGGAAGCAGGCCATCACGCACCTGCCCACGGTCATGCGCCGCTGCGCGCAAAAAGCGGGCGTGCAAATGAGCGAGGTCGACTTCCTGGTCTTCCATCAGGCCAACCTGAGGCTCATCGAGTACATCGTTCGCAAGATGGGGCTGGGTCTGGAGCGCACGTACACCAACGTGCAGGAAATCGGCAACACCGGCTCCGCATCGCTGGCCATTGCGCTGAGCGAAGCGGTGCACAAGGGGCTGATCCGACCGGGCAGTCTGGTCATGCTGGCCGCGGTCGGGGCCGGTTTCAACTTCGGTGCCAGCCTGTGGCGCTGGCATCTGGATCTGCATCTGGAGGGCCCAAAGCCATGAGTGCATTCGCCGATTTCGACGCCATCCGCATCGGGGACCGTCGCGAGCTGACGAAGACGATCACCGAGGAGGACATCCGCCAGTTCGTGCGCATGACCGGTGACGACAACCCCTTGCACGTCGATGCGGCCTTCGCCGCGCAAACGCCCTTCAAGGACATCGTGGTGCACGGCATGCTCGGCGCGTCGTTCATCTCCACCGTGATCGGCACCAAGCTGCCGGGGCCTGGCGCGCTGTGGGTGAGCCAGAGCATGGAATTCCTGCTGCCGGTGCGCCTGGGCGACGTGCTCACCGTGTCGTGCACCGTGACCGCGAAGCACGAGCGTGACCAGCTGCTTGACATCGACACGCTCATCACCAACCAGCATCAGCAAGCAGTGCTCAAGGGCTCGGGCCGCGTCAAGGTGCTCGAGTCGGCGGCGCCGGCTGCCGCTGCCGGCGCGCGCGAGCGCAGCCGCGTGGCGCTGGTGACCGGCGGCACCGGCGGCATCGGCGAGGCCATCTGCCGCCGGCTCGCCGCCGACGGCTTTGCGGTGGCGATCAACTACCACCGCAATGCAGCGCGCGCGCAGCACATCGTCGAGGCCATCCGTGCGGATGGAGGACAGGCGGTGGCGGTCGAGGCCGATATTTCCACCGCCGCTGGCGTGGCGCAACTGGTGGCGCGCGCCAGCGGTGCGCTGGGGCCGATCGGCGTGCTGGTCAACAACGCCTCGCCGCGCATCAACCCGAAACCGCTGGCCGACATCGGCTGGGACGACATCCAGAACCAGCTCGACGTGCAGCTGCGCGGTGCCTTTTTGCTGACGCAGCAGTGCGCTGCGGCGATGGCCGGGCACGGCGGCGGGCGCATCGTGAACATCACCTCGCAGGCGACGCGCGGCACACCCACGCCGCACTGGACGGCCTATGCCGTGGCCAAGGCGGCGCTGGCCACCTTCTCGCGCCAGATCGCCGCCGAGCTCGGTCCGGCCGGCATCACCGTGAACTGCGTCGCACCGGGCATGACCGAGACCGCGCTGATCGGCGACATCCCGCAAAAGCAGCAAATGGTGATCGGCCGGCAAACGCCGCTGCGCCGGCTTGCGCAACCCGATGACATCGCCGCGGCGGTGGCTTACCTGGCCTCTGACGATGCGCGCTTTGTCACCGGCCACACACTCGAGGTCAACGGCGGCATGGTGATGTCGTGAGCGAAGTCGCCACCTTGCTGGCGGAGCTTTCAGCCCCCGGCGCCACGCTCACTCGCACCATCGACGCGGTCGAGCGGCTGACCGGGCTGATCGAGCCGCGCAGCGAGATCGCCGTGGGCGTGTCGTCGAACGTGAGCGTCGAGCTGCTGGGCACCTTTTTGCGCAAGCACGCGCTGCTGGCCGGTGTGCGCATGAGCGTCGAGATGGGCGATCACGACGACGCGCCGGGCGATGCCTCGCGCTTCGCCGCGGCGGGCCTGCAAGCCATGGTCTGCCTGCCTTTTTTCGACAACCTGCTGCCAGCCTTCGAGCACCAGCTCGAGACGCTGCCGGCCGATGCGGTGGATCTGAAGGAAGCCGATTTCCGTGCCCGGCTGTCGCTCGCGCTGCGTGCGGCGCAAGCGCTGCCGGCGGTCTATGTGGGCACCTTCCATCGCTATGGACACGCGGTCGACATCGGCCAGGCCGATGCGGTGACGCTGGCAATCGATCGCTTCAACGCGGCGCTGCGCGAAGTGGCCGCCGGTTTTGTCAACGTGCGGCTGATCGACACCGCGGCCATCGTGGAGTCGCTGGGCACGGCCGCGTCGTTCGACCGCCGCTTCTACCTGCGCAACACGGCGCCTTACACGCCGGCGTTTCTCAACGAGTTCGCCCGCCGCATCGCGCTGGCCTCGCGCGGCTTTGGCAGCTATTTCTACAAGGCGCTGGTGCTCGACTGCGACAACACGCTGTGGGGCGGCGTCATCGGCGAGGACCTGCTCGAAGGCATTCGGCTCGATCCGCACAGCTACCCGGGCCGCGTGTACTGGCAGGCGCAGCAGGCCTTCGTGGCACTCGAGCGTCAAGGCGTGCTGCTGTGCCTGTGCAGCAAGAACAACGCGCAAGACGTCGATGAAGTGCTCGAGCGCCATGCGCATGCGGTGATCAAGCGCGAACACATCACGCTGGCCAAGGTGAACTGGGCCGACAAGGTGAGCAACCTGCGCGAGCTGGCGCGCGAACTCAACATCGGCCTCGACAGTCTGGTGTTTGTCGACGACTCGGAGTTTGAATGCGCGGGCGTGCGCGCAGCGCTGCCCGAGGTGCGGGTCATCCAGGTGCCCGCCGCGCTGCCCGACTACGCACGCGTGATCCAGGAAGTGCGCGAGCTGTTTGTGGCCGGCGGCGTGAGCCCGCAAAGCCAGTCCAAGACCGAGCAGTACCGCCAGCGCCAGCAGGCCCTGCAGGAGCAATCGCAGTTCGCCACGCACGATGAATACCTGGCTTCGCTCGAGCTGCGCGTCGAGCTCCAGCGCAACTCGTTCGACGAGATCGCCCGCATCAGCGAGCTCACGCAAAAGTCCAACCAGTTCAATCTGACGACGCTGCGCCTAACGCCCGGCGAGATCCGCGAGCGCATGGAAAGTGCCAACGGCTGCGTCTATTCACTCACGGTGATCGACAAGTTCGGCAGTGCCGGGCTGACCGGCGTGGCGGTGATGAGCTGGGCCGGGCAAACAGCGCGCATCGAAGCCTTCCTGATGAGCTGCCGCGTGATCGGCCGCAGTGTCGAGTTCTCGATCTGGCCGCACCTGGCCGCCGAGGCTGCGCGGCACGGCTGCGTCACGCTCGAGGCCGAATTCAAGCCCACGCCCAAGAACGCGCAGGTTGCTGACTTCTATGACCGGCTGGGCCTCGCGCCGGTCGAGAATGTCGACGGCGCGACGCGCTATCGCATCGCGATCGACCAATTCCATCCCCCCGAAGCTGACTGGATCAAGGTGACCCATGGTGAATGAACAAGCCCTGCGCGAGTTGATGGCCAGCGTGCTGCGTGTGCCGGCGCAGTCGATCACGCCAGACACGAGCATGGACAACGTGCCGTCCTGGGACTCGCTCAAGCACATGAATCTGGTGCTCGCGCTCGAAGAAGAGTTCAAGGTGAGCATCCCCGACGAGGACGCGGCCAACATTACCTCGTATGCGCTGATCAAGCTGGTGCTTGATGAACTGACGGGGGCCTGAGCATGTCGCTGGACTGGCTGATCGAGCGCTTTGCATCCGCCTCGCAGCAGCCGGCCTTCATTCATGACGACCAGGTGTGCACCTACGCGCAGCTGATCGAGCGCATCGAGCATTTCGGCCGCTTGCTGGGCGAGCACGGTGTGCGTGCCGGTGAGCGCGTGGTGATCCTCGGCGACTACACGCCGCAGGCGTTCGCGCTGATGCTGGCACTGGCGCGACATGCCAATGTGGTCATTCCGCTGACGCGCGAATCGGTGGTCGAAGTCGACACCGCGCTGGCCATCTGCGGCTGCGACTGGAAATTCGAATTCACCCCCGGCGCCGAGCAACCCACGCTGAGCCGCCAGCCGGTGGCCAGCGACAACGCGCTGCTGGCGAGCTTCATCGCCTCGGGCTCACCGGGCCTGGTGCTGTTCTCGTCGGGCTCGACGGGCAAACCCAAGGGCATCTTGCACGACCTCGAGCGCGTGGCCCACAAGTTCGTCACGCAGCGCGAGCCGGTGGTGGCGGTGCCCTTTTTGATGTTCGACCACTTCGGTGGCTTCAACACCATCCTGGCCATCACGTCGAGCCTGGGCACGGTGGTGAGCGTCGCCGACCGCTCGGTCAAGAGCATCTGCGAAGCCATACAGACGCACCACGTGGCGCTGCTGCCGACCACGCCCTCGTTCTTGAACCTGCTGATGGCCTCGCGCACGCACGAGGTCTACGACCTGTCGTCGCTGCGGCGCATCACCTACGGCACCGAGGTGATGCCGCAGACCACGCTCGATCGTCTGCGCCAGGCGCTGCCGCAGGTCACGCTGCAGCAGACCTACGGGCTGTCGGAAGTGGGCGTGCTGGGCTCGAAGTCGCGCGAGGACGGCTCACTGTGGATGCGCGTGGGCGGTGCCGGCTTTGCCACCAAGGTGGTCGACGGCATCCTGTGGATCAAGTCGGATTTCTCGATGGTGGGCTACCTGAACGCGCCATCGGCCTTCGATGACGAGGGCTGGTTCAACACGCAAGACCGCGTCGAGTGCGATGGCGACTATGTGCGCATCCTCGGTCGCATCACCGACCTCATCAACGTGGGCGGACAGAAGGTCTACCCCGCCGAGATCGAAGAGGTGATCATGGAACTGCCCCACGTGATCGACGTGGCCGTGCACGGCGAGAGCAACGCGCTGCTGGGTCAGATCATCGTGGCTCGCATCGTGCTGAGCGAGCCCGAAGCCCTCGACGCGCTGAAGTCGCGCGTGCGGTTGGCCTGCCGCGAACGCCTGGCCGCCTACAAGGTGCCGGCGCGGGTGGTGATTGAAGAAGGCGCGCTCTACACCGCACGTCACAAGAAGGCGCGCGCGCCTCAAAATGCCCGAACCTGAACGCAAGGAATCGTCATGGCCATCGCCGACTGCATCATCACCGAGCTGCCACGCATTCAGGACCCGCGCGGCAACCTCACCTTCGTCGAGGCCGGCAGGCAAGCACCGTTCGACATTCGACGCGTGTACTACCTCTATGACGTGCCGGGTGGCTCGGAGCGCGGCGGCCATGCGCACCTTCAGCTGCATCAACTGATGATCGCCATGTCGGGCAGTTTCGACATCGTGCTCGACGACGGCTTCGACCGAAAACGCGTCCACCTCAACCGCTCGTACAACGCGCTGTACATCCCGCCAATGACCTGGCGCGAACTCGACAATTTCTCGTCGGGCAGCGTGTGCATGGTGCTGGCCTCGGAGCACTTCGACGAGGCCGATTACATCCGCGACTACAGCGCCTTCATGGTGGCCGTGCACGGCCGCCGCCAGCCGCCACAACGCCGCGTGCCCGACATCGACAAATGAGCACCGTGGCGGTTCCGTTCCTCGATCTGCGCGCGATCAATCTGCGCCACCAGGCGGCCTATCAGGCAGCGCTGCAACGCGTGCTCGACAGCGGCCGCGTCGTCCTCGGCGAAGAGTGCGCCGCCTTCGAACGCGAGTTCGCCGACTTCTGTGGCGTGAAGCACTGCGTGGGCGTGGGCAACGGGCTCGACGCCTTGCACCTCGTGCTGCAGGCCTGGGGCATCGGTGCGCAAGACGAGGTCATCGTGCCGTCGCACACCTTCATCGCCACCTGGCTGGCGGTCAGCCAGACCGGCGCTCAACCGGTGCCGGTTGAGCCCGAGGCGCTGAGTGCCGCCATGGACCCCGACCTCGTCGAAGCGGCCATCACGCCGCGCACACGGGCCATCGTGGTGGTGCATCTGTATGGCCGACCGGCGAACATGGGGCCCTTGCGCGAGATCGCGCAGCGGCACGGGCTGAAGCTGCTCGAAGATGCGGCGCAGGCCCACGGCGCGCGGCATTTCGGCAGACGCTGCGGCGGCCTGGGCGATGCGGGCGCGTTCAGCTTTTATCCGGGCAAGAACCTGGGCGCTCTCGGCGACGCCGGCGCGGTGACGACCGACGACGACGCGCTGGCCGATCGCCTGCGGCTGCTGCGCAACTACGGCTCGCGCCAGAAATACAAGCACGAGGCGGTGGGCGTGAACTCGCGTCTCGACGAAATCCAGGCCGCCTTCCTGCGCGAGCGGCTGCGCTGCCTCGAGGCCGACAACCAGCACCGCGCGTCGGTGGCGCGTCGCTACTTCGCAGCGCTGGCCGACGTGCCCGGGCTCGCCTTGCCGCTGGCCGACGACGCCCACACCTCATCGGCGTGGCACCTGTTCGCGGTGCGCCACGCACAGCGCCAAGCGCTGGCCGACCAGCTGGCCGCGCGCGGCGTGGAAACGCTGGTGCACTACCCCACGGCCGTGCACCGTCAAGCGGCCTATGCCGACTCACCGGCCGCTGCGTGCTCGCTGCCGCTCGCACTGGCCTGGGCCGACGAAGAGCTGAGTCTGCCCATCGGGCCCACGCTCGACGCCAGCGCGGTCGATGCGGTGATCGCGGCGGTGCGTCAGGCATGCGCTGCGCTGTCCGGCCCGCGCTGACCGCAGCCCTGGACCGTCCCCGCTTAAACTCGATCGCAACATCGCGGCCTGCGATTGGCTGCCTCCGGTCTCCTTGACCAGCCCCACCAAGACTCGAGCATGAACTCAAGCCTTTCCCGTCCTGAGTTTCGCCTCGAGTGCCTGGTTTGAAGACCGCGCAAGACGCCTTGGTGCCTGAGGTGCCGCCTCAGGTCACGCCCCCGAGAACGTCCCCCAAGCATGATCCCGAGCTGTTGCCGGTCGTGCTGCTGCATGGGCTGCTCAGCACCACGCGCGAGTTCGGCTTGATCTCGCTGCCGCTGCAATCGCGTGGCGTCGAGCTGATCGTGCCCGACATCAAGGGCTACACCGAGGCCAACCGCAGGCGCTTCAACCGGTGGGAGAACTGGGTCGATGCCGCCTGCGATGCCATTCGCGAGCAAGTTGGCGTCGATCGGCCGTTCGTGCTCGGCGGCTTGTGCACCGGCGGCATGCTGGCCGCGGCCGTGGCCGCACGCGGCGAATTCAACGTGAAGTCGCTGGTGATGCTGGCGCCGAGTTTTGGCTACGACGGCTGGGGGCGCGGGCGCTGGTGGGCTTGGCGAAAGCTAGGGTATGTACTGGGATTCGACCGCTGGATTCACATTCCCGAGAGCGCTCCTTACGGCATCAAGAATGAGAAAATCCGGCGCTGGGTCGAGCGCGACATGGAGTCGCGCTCCAGCAGTGCCGCGGGGCCTTCCACCTTGCCGCTGTGGGCCATCAACCAGTCGGAGCAGCTCATGAGGCATGTCCAAAAGCAGCTGCCAGCACTGCAGGTTCCCACGGTTGTCATGAGCTCCACGCAAGATGAGATCTGCAGCATCGGCATGGTGCGCGATGCGTTCAACACCTTGCCCGGCGACGCCAACCGGCTCGTGGTGCTCGAGGACTCGTACCACATGATCACCATGGACAATGATCGCCAGCGTGTCACGGCAGAGCTGCTGAAATGCGCTGGCAAGGCGGAACGAACGGCACGCGAGAGCGTCGAACCGACGGCCGCTGGCAGCTCGCATTCGCCGGCTGAGGTTTTGAGGGTCGCCAACGACCACACAGGAACGCACCCATGACAGGCTGCATGAACGAACTGCTGGGGCTGATTCAAAAGGCCTACGACATCGACCCAGCGTCGATCGACCCGCATCAACCGTTGGCTGATTTCGGACTCGACTCGCTGGCACTGGCCGAGTTGATGTTCAACATCGAAGATCACTTCGGCATCGACTACCCGGAATCACGCGCCAACGTGCACACCCTGGCCGAACTGGCGCAGGTGGTTGATGAGGTGCGGGGAGCCCTCGCCCTGAAATGAACATGCGCGATGTGGTGATCTCCGGCCTCGGGCTGGTATCGCCGCACGGCGATGACCCCGCAGTCGTCTTCGACGCCTTGCTCAAGGGTCATTCAGCCATTGCGCTGTGGAACCGCGATGGAACGGCACCGGCAGCGGTGGCCAGCGTCGACTTTTCTTCCGCTCGCTGGTTCAGCAAGCTGCAACTCGTCGGCGTGGACCGCGTGAGCCAGATGGCCGTGGCAGCCGCCGAATTGGCCAAGGCCGATGCCTGCTGGCCGGCAGGTCTGGATGGCGAGCGCATCGGCGTGTTCATCGGCAGCGGCATGGGTGGCGCCTCGGCCCTTGAAGACGGCTACGAGGCAGCACGCTTGGGCAAGCGCGTGTCACCGCTGACGGTGGTGGCCACCATGACCAACGCACCGGCCGCACACATCGCCATACGCGCGGGCGCCCAGGGCCCGGCCTACACCTACTCGGTGGCCTGCGCCTCGTCGGCTGTGGCGATCGCCGAGGCGGCCAAGGCCATCGCCGCGGGCGACATCGACATCGCGATCGCCGGCGGCGCAGAAGCCCTGCTGGTGCCCGGCGTGGTGCGCGCCTGGCAGGCGCTGCAAACACTGGCCACGCCCGACGCCACCGACCCCAGCCAGTCGTGCCGCCCGTTCGACACCCACCGCACCGGCTTTGCCCTGGGCGAAGGCGCGGCGATGCTGGTGCTCGAATCGCGTGAGCATGCGCTGGCACGCCAGGCTCCGGTGCGCGCGCGCTTTGCCGGCAGCGGCGTCAGCTGCGACGCGGTGCACATGACCAAGCCCGATGCGCAGGGTCAGGTGCGCGCGCTGCGCAGCGCGCTGCGATCGAGCGGACTGGCCGCGCGGGACATCGGCTACTGCAACGCCCACGGCACCGCCACGCGCGTGGGCGACGTGGTCGAATGCGAAGCCTTGCGACAGGTCTGGGGCGACGACATCGACGCGCTGCGCGTGAGCTCGACCAAATCGATGCACGGTCACCTGCTGGGCGCCGCCGGTGCGCTCGAAGCGCTGATCACCGTGATGTCACTGCAGCAGCGTCAGGCGCCGCCCACGGCCACCTGCACAGCCCCCGACGAAGCCTGCAACGTGCCGCTCATCCTGGGCGCAGCACAAAGCCTGCCGTCCTTGCAAGCGGCCATCAGCAGTTCATTTGCCTTTGGTGGCACCAACGTCGTGCTGGCCTTCACCCGCCACGATTGAGCGCCGCTGGCGCCGATGCGCCGGCGTCAGACGGCTGGGCCGCCGCAGGCAGGAACTTCACCAGCACGCGCTGGCCCACGCGCAGATCGGGCTCGTCCAACTGCAGCAGACACTCGACCACGCGGGCATCGACGATGGTCTCGCCGCCGCTGGGATCGGCCGCACCCGGCGGGCCAAACACGTCGCCGATGCTCAGCACGCGCGCGCCGTGCACGCTCGAGCCTTCGGCCACCGACACCACCTCGGCTCGCATGTCGGCCTTGACGCGCGCCACCAGCGCCTCATTGAGATCGGCACGCACGATGCGCGGGCCGTCCGGCAGCAGTTGCAGCAAGACGGCACGGGCTTCGACAAACTCGCCCACCTCGGCCATGCGCTTGACCACGCGCCCGGCCGCCGGGGCACGGATGGTGGCTGCAGCCAGTGTCTGCGTGGCCTGCGACACGCGCTGGCGGGCCATGTCCAGCGCGCTGCGCTGAACCGCCTCTTGCGCCTGGGCCTCGATCAGCGCGGCTTGCGCATCGTCGGCGGCCTGCCCGCTGCCGGCGCCGGCCTGCTGGGCCTGCTGCAAACGCTGCGCCTTGGTTTTCAGTGCCGGCAGCCGCGCGCGCAGCGCATTGAGTTGCGCGCTCTCGTTGGCCTGTTCGGCTCGCGCTTGCTCGAGTGCCAGCCGCGCCTCGCGCGCATCGATCTGCGCGAGCAACTGACCCTTGCGAACCGACTCGCCTTGCGAGACCGACCAGCTCTGGATCACGCCGCCCTGCGGGCTGGCCACGCGCAACAAGCCACCTGGCACATCGACGCGGCCACGTGCCATGGCCACATAGACGCCGTCAGCCGCAGCCGGGGCCGCAGCCATGGCGCCATCGGCGGGCGAGCATCCCGGCAAGCCCGCGATGAAGGGCATCGCGAGCACACACAGGGCGAAAAATCGGCTGGGGCTTGAAGTCATGGTGGTCCTTTGGTCGCGCCGCCGCGCGTGTCGTCGAGCAATCGTCCGTCTTCCATGTGCAGCACGCGATCGGCATGCCCCACGACCCGCGGATCGTGGCTGACACACAGCACCGCCGCACGGTGGGTGCGTGCCAGACGGTGCAGCAAGTCGATGACCATCTGGCCGTTGGCCGCATCGAGCGCGCTGGTCGGCTCATCGGCAAACAGCAGTTGCGGATTCTTGGCCAGTGCGCGGGCAATCGCCACGCGCTGCTTTTCGCCGCCTGACATCTCGGCGGGCCGCAGCTTGGCGCGCGGCGCCAGGCCCACCTCGTCGAGCGCGGACATGGCCCGTTCGCGTGCCGCCGCGCGCGACAGACCCAGCGCGCCCAGCGGCAGCATCACCTGCTCGACGGCATCGAGCGCAGCAAACAGGTTGAAACCCTGAAACACGAAGCCGGTGTGCTGCAGGCGAAAGCGCTCGAGCGAGGGCTCATCGAGGGACCACAGCGACTGGCCCAGTGCCTCGACCTGGCCGCCGTCGGGCCGCGACAGCCCGCTCAACAGCGCGAGCAAGGTGCTCTTGCCGCAACCCGAAGGCCCCGACACCAGCGTCAATTCGCCGGCCAGCACCTCAAGGCTCAGCCCACGCAGGATGGGCGTGTCGATGCGCCCGCTGCGAAACGACTTCGCCAGGCCATGGCCGCTGAGGACGACCTGGCCGGGCTGCACGGCTTGGGGCTCGTTCATCGCAGCAAGCTGGCCGGATCGGCCTGGCGCAAGGCGCGCACGGCCGCCCAGCCCGAGATCATGGAAATACCCAGCACCAGCAGCGCGCAGGCCAGCGACGGCAGCGCCTCGACGGCAATTGGCACATCGTTGCGGCTGGCCATCCACAGCGCCGCGGCAGCACCAGCGATGCCCAGCAGCAGACCTGACGCACCGATCCACGCCGCCTGCTCGATGACCACCCGACGCAGCGCACCCATGCCGATGCCCAGGGCCTGCAGCGCCGCGTATTCGCTCGCCGAGCCCGCCACTGCGCCCATCAGGGTCTGGCTGGTGATGACCGCGCCCGTCAGGCTGACCACCACCGACAGGAACAGCACCGCCAGGCCGGCGCCGGTGTCGAACAGCCAGTAGCGGGTGACCGCCTTGGCAAATTCGTCGCGCGACCAGACCTGGAAGCCATGCTCGCGGCCCAGCGCGTTGAGACGGCGCTGCGCGTGTGCCGCGTTGGCGCCGTCGCGAAGCCTGACCACGTAGTAAGCCACCCGCTCATCGGCCAGACCGCCGGGCTGCATGCGCCCTGCCGTCTCGAGCGAGGTCAGGATGTTGACGCCGCCCAAAGTGCGCAGCCCCGTCAAGGTGCCCACCACTTCCACCGCATGGCCGTTGATGCGCGGCCTGTCGCCCAGCGCCACGCCCAGTTTTTCCATGTCGGCCACATCGACCACGATGGAGTCGGGCTGATCGAGCCGCGCGCGCAGCGTCGGGGGCAGCACGCGGGTGAACATCAGGCCGTCGGCCGAGGTGTCGATGCCCGAGACGTACATCGAAAACGCGCCCTGATCGGAGCGCACGCGCCAGTCGCCGTAGAGCCAGCGATAGGGCTCGACGCGGTCGACCGCTTCATCCAGGCGCACCCAGATCTCGGTGTCGGCGGGCAGCAGACGGCCGAGTTCAACCGTGCGCGTGCCGGGGTAGCCGACCCACAGCTGACCCTTCGAGGCCTCGATATAGATCGCCGCGCTGCCGAAGATGCCGAGCACCAGCGCCGTTTGCACCAGCAGCAGCAGCGCCGAGAACGCCACCGCCACCACCGCAGGCAGGAAACGCCGCCATTCGTTGATCAGCGTCTTGCGCGCCAGCGCGACGATCATGGCGCGGCAGCCGGCAAGGCCGCACCACCAAAGGCGGTGAACAAGTCGACATAGGCGACCTGCTCGGCCAGCGCGCTGCGCAGGCTGTCGCGGCTGGCCTGCAAGGCCGCGCGTCGGGCCTCGGTGCGCTGCAGGCCATCGGCCAGACCGGCACGCGCCTGTGCATCGGTGCTGTCGGCAAGGCGCAGCGCGGTGCCTTCGACAGCCACGGCGGCAGCCATGCGCTGACGCTCGAGATCAAGCTGCAGCAGGGCCGCCTGGGCCTCGGCCACGGCCTGCATCACTTCCTTGCGGTAGAGCGCCGTGGCCACATCGAACTCGGCGTGGCGCGCCGACTGGTTCGCCTCGCGCTGCCCGCCGTCAAACAGCGGCATCGAAAAGGCCGGTCCGGCCGAGAAGACGCCGCGCAGCGAGCTGGATGCCGGGCCGCTCACCAGAAAGTTCAGGCCCACAAAACCCAGCAGGCTGATCTGCGGCTGGGCGTCAGCACGCGCAAGACCTGTGGCATGGGCCGCCTTGAACACCGACTGCTCCGCACGGCGAACGCCCGGACGCTGGCGCACCAGATCGGCGGGCAAGGCCGACAGACCCAGCGCGACACGCACGGGGGGCGCTGCGCTGTCAGCGGGTGCGGGCAGCGCCGCTTGCAAGTCGCCGAGCAGCACCGCCAGGCGCAAGCGCGCCTGCGCCGCCTCGGCCGCAGGCTGCGCGGCAGCCGCCCTGACCTGCACGCCGATGGCCGCCGCCGATTCCACCTCGGCGGCACTGACCTGGCGGGTTTGCCACAGCACGCGGGTGATGCGCGCACGCTCGTCAGACAACGCCGCCATCTGCTTGAGCAGTTGCTGGTCGCGTTCGGCCGCACGCATTTCGAAGTAGGTGCGCGCAACCTCGGCCACCAGCGTGGCGCGCGCGGCCTGCTCATCGGCCAGCGCGATTTGCAACTCGGCTTCGGCCAGGCCCTTCAGTGCAGCCTGGCGCTGCGACAAGGGCACGTTCCATTGGGCCGCGATGCCGCTTTGAAAGTAGTTGTCACGACCGTCCGGGCTTTGCTGCGGCAGGCCCACCAGCGACAACTGCGGCCCCAGGCTCGCGTTCGACGCCTGAGCCATCGCACGCACGGCGCGCACCCGCGCGGCACAGGCCTCGAGGTCGGGCGCTGCGCCCAGCGAGCGCGCGACGAGAGCGTCCAGTTCAGGGTCTTCGAAGGATCGCCACCACGACGTCAGGTCGACAGGCGCAGCCGCCGTCACGGCAGAAGCGGCAGCAGCAGCCGGTGCGGCCCAGGCCGTGGGCACTGCGACCACGGGGACCGCAGCCGATGGCGCCGGTGGCGAAGCCACGCAGCCGGCCAGCGCCAGCGCGCTCAGGCACAGCACATAGATCGAACCGGTTGCACGCCGGCAGTGAGGTGCGCGTTGGGGCATGGGCAAGGATCATAGGGCTGCGACTTTTCGCCCCTTGACCACCGCCGCGCGCAGGCCTTGTAGGAATTTGCCTGACACAACGGTTAGGAAAAGAGGGACTTAAGCCACAGAGATGGCCTGATGTCGCACCCTTTCTCTGACGAACACAATTGTTTTCACGTTGAGACGATTTCCAACGCAAGCAACAAGCAAGACACGAAATCTCACCAATCACTCAAAGGAAGACAGCCATGAACGCAGACCAGATCCTCACCGAAATCCGCGAAGCCAACCTGTCGTACCTGATGCTGGCTCAAAGCCTGATCCGCACCGACCGCGACCAGGCGCTGTACCGCCTGGGCATCAGCGAAGACAACGCCGCGCTGCTGGCCTTGCTGACGCCTTCGCAAATGATGAAGATCGCCTCGAGCAACACCTTGCTGTGCCGCTTCCGCATGGACGACGACATGGTCTGGGGCTTGCTCACCAACCATGGCAAGAGCGCATCCAACGACACCACGACCCGCTTGCACGCCAGCATCCTGATGGCCGGCCGCCACCAAGAAGCTGCCTGATCGCACGCTGCCAGCACATAACAACACCGACGAGACAAGGGAGCCACATCATGCGCACCAAAAGCATCCTGACCGAAGCCAAGCAGATCGACCGTGCCGTCACGCTGATCAACCTGGGCGCGCGCCTGCAGGTGCTCGAAAGCGAGACCGACCTGAGCTACGAGCGGCTTTTGCGCCTGTACAAGGAAGTCGCCGGCAAGTCGCCGAGCAAGGGTCAGTTGCCGTTTTCGACCGACTGGTTCATGACGTGGCAGCCCAACATCCACTCGTCTTTGTTTCTCAACATCCACGAGTACCTGAACAAGGTCTCCGAGATGGACGAAATCGACACCGTCATCAAGGCCTATCAGCTGTATCAAGAGCAGATGAAGGCGCAGGATCTGGAAGAGCAGCTGTCGATCACCCGCGCCTGGCGCCTGGTGAAGTTCATCGACAACGGCATGCTCACGATGACCAAGTGCTCCAAGTGCGGCGGCCACTTCGTGACCCATCCCCATGAAATTGCCCGCCACTACGTGTGCGGCCTGTGCAACCCGCCGGCACGTGCTGGCAAGGGCAAGGCAGCCGGCGGCATCCAGATGCATTGATCGGCCCCGGTTTCACGAGTTTTTCCTGGTTGTCTCCTCTCGTGCGCCCCGCGCGTACGTTCCAACAGGCCCCACGGGGCCTGTTTTTTTTGGGCTGGATTGCACCCTTATTCGGGCCCTTTTTTTCCCATCGATTGCCACACCGCCAAATCACAATCAAGCCAGCGCCCCAAAAGTCGATATGGGGGCGTCATCGGAGTGCGCCCATCGGCGTGCCCGCCATTCGAAGGTCAGATTCATGTTCGTACTGGTCGGTTGGGGCATCGCGATGGTGTGCATCTTCGGGGTGTACATCGTTCACGGCGGCAATATCGGCGTCATCCTGAAAGCCTTGCCCTTCGAGATGATCACCATCTTTGGCGCGGCCGCAGGCGCCTTTCTGGCCAACAACCAGATGAAGGTCGTCAAGTCCAGCCTGAAGGGTCTGGGCACCTGTTTCAAGGGCAGCAAGTACAGCAAGGCTCGCTACATGGAGCTGATGGCGCTGATGTACGACATCTTGCAAAAGGCGCGCAAGGAAGGCCTCATGGCCATCGAGCAAGACGTCGAAGACCCGCACAACTCGGCGCTGTTCAAGAAATACCCGGTGGTCGGTCATGACCACCACGTGGTCGAGTTCATCACCGATTACCTGCGCATGATGGTCTCGGGCAACCTGAACTCGCACGAGATCGAAAGCCTGATGGACAGCGAAATCGAAACCCATCACAACGAGGAATACGCGGCCGTCGCTGCCATCAACCGGCTGGCCGGCGGTCTGCCGGCGTTCGGCATCGTGGCTGCGGTGCTGGGTGTGGTGAACACCATGGGCTCGGTGGGGCAACCGCCTGCGGTGCTCGGCGGCATGATCGCCTCGGCATTGGTGGGCACCTTCCTGGGCATCTTGCTGGCTTACGGATTTGTCGAACCGCTGGGCGGCTTGCTCGAGCAGAAGGTCGAGGATGGCTCGAAGGAGTTGCAGTGCATCAAGACCACGCTGCTTGCGAGCATGCAAGGCTATGCACCGCAGGTGGCGGTGGAATTCGGACGCAAGGTGCTGTTCTCGACCGACAGGCCCACCTTTGCCGAGCTCGAAAGCCACGTCAAGGGCAAGAAGTGACCAAGGAGCTTTGAGATGTCGGGCGACTCCAAGAAGCTGCAACCGATCATCATCAAGAAGATCAAGAAGGGCGGCCATGGTCATCATGGTGGCGCCTGGAAGATCGCCTATGCCGACTTCGTGACCGCCATGATGGCGTTCTTCTTGCTGATGTGGCTGCTGGGCTCGACCACCGAAGGCGACAAGAAAGGCCTGGCCGATTTCTTCGGCTCGCCGCTGAAAGTGGCGCTGGGCGGCGGCTCGGGATCGGGCGACGCATCGCACGTGATCAAGGGCGGTGGCGAAGACCTCTCGCGCACCCACGGTCAGGTCAAGAAGGGCGAGACCGTGGCCGAGAAACGCACCATCAACCTGCTGGCGCTGAAGGCCGAGCAACGCGCAGCCGAAAAGGCGCGGCTCGAAGAGCTCAAGAAGCGCGTGGAAGATGTGATCGCCAACAATCCGCGTCTGGCATCCATGCAGTCGCAAATCCGCTTGGACATGACCAGCGAGGGGCTGCGTATCCAGATCATCGACGAGAAAAATCGGCCGATGTTTGACAGCGGCAGCTCCGTCGTGAAGCCCTACATGCGCGAGCTGCTGCAGATCATCGGCGATGTGCTCACCGACGTGCCCAACCGCCTGACGCTTGAAGGGCACACCGACGCCCAGGCCTTCGGCAATGGCGAACGTGGCTACGGCAACTGGGAGCTGTCATCAGACCGTGCCAACGCGTCGCGACGCGAACTGCTCGAAGGCGGCCTGCCCGAGGACCGCGTGTTGCGCGTGCAGGGTCTGGCGTCGAGCCTGCCCCTCGAGGGCCAGGATCCGATGGACCCGACCAACCGACGCATCTCCATCATCGTGATGAACCGCGAAGCCGAAGACCGATTCTTCGGCAAGGTGCCTGAAGACGAGCAAGACGACGCCACCGTCGAGATGTCGTTCGGGGCTGATTCCTCCTCAACTTTGCCCCCCGCGGTCCGATAGAAACACAAGCGACTCCCGATCGCCCCTTTGCGAGGATCAACATGAGCCAGATGAACGATATGAAATTCTTGATCGTGGACGACTTTTCCACGATGCGTCGAATCGTGCGCGGGTTGCTCAAGGAGATTGGCTACAACAACGTCGAAGAGGCCGAAGACGGGGTCATCGCGCTGAATATGCTCAAGAACAACAAGTTCGACTTTGTGGTGAGCGACATCAACATGCCCAACATGAGCGGCTTCGATCTGCTGGCCGCCATCAAGAAGGAAGACTCGCTCAAGCACCTGCCGGTGCTGATGGTGACCGCCGAAGCCCGCAAGGAAGACATCGTGCGCGCAGCCCAGGACGGAGCGGCGGGCTACATCGTCAAGCCCTTCACCAAGGCCACGCTTGAAGAGAAGGTCGCCAAGATCATGCAAAAGCTCGGCGCTGCCGCCTGATGGAGCCCACACCATGCAAATGAACGAGCTCACCCCCGTCGATCTGACGGCAAAGGCACCGTCGGGCGAAGACGCCGTAAATGCCTCGCCCGAAGTCTTTCAGCAACTCGGAACCATCACCCGGCAGTTGCACGACACACTGACCCAGCTTGGCGTATTGCCCAGCCTGTCGCTGGCAGCGGGCAGCCTGCCCGACGCGCGCAGCCGACTCAACTACATCGCCGAGAAGACCGCAGCGGCCGCCGACAAGGTGCTCAATTCGGTCGATGCCGCCAAGGCCGACCATGCGCAGATCGCCGAGCAGACACGCCGCATCGCAGCAGCCCTGGTGGCCAACCCGGTCAAGGCCGTGGCCTCCGGCGCCGTGCTCAATTTCGTCAGCGACGTCGAAGCCGCCACAGCGCGCATCGATGCTCACCTCACCGACATCATGATGGCCCAGGACTTTCACGACCTGACTGGCCAGGTGGTCGCCCGCGTGGTCACGCTGGCCAGCGAACTCGAAGACAGCCTGGTGCGGCTGCTGGTGCAAGCCGCGCCTGCCGAACAGGTGCAAAAGCTCGAGCAGCATCTGCAAGGCCCGGTGATCTCGGCCGAAGGCCGTACCGACGTGGTGACCAATCAGGGCGAGGTCGACGACCTGCTCGCCAGCCTGGGGTTCTGAGCCTTTCAGTCGGCGTGGCAGGCCGGCGTCGGACTCAACCGGCGTCGCCGCCCACCAAGCCGTTGCGGATGGCGTACACCGTCATTTCCGAGTTGTTCGACAGCGCCAGCTTCTCGAGCACTCGGGCGCGATAGACGCTCACGGTCTTCGGGCTGAGCATGAGTTCTTCGGCGATGTCAGACAGCCGCTTGCCCGAGGCGATCATCACCAGCGTTTGCAACTCGCGATCCGACAGCTTCTGATGCGCCAGTTCGCTGCTCGGCGTGGTCAGACTCTCAACCAGCATTTGCGCGATCTCGGGCGTGACGTACTTGCGCCCCTGCGCCACGGTGCGCACCGCGGCGACGATGAGTGCCGGGTCGCCGCCCTTGTTGACGTAGCCGAAGGCGCCGGCTCGCAAGGCGCGTATGGCGTACTGGTCTTCGGGGTACATCGACACCACCAGCACGCGCAGCGTGGAGCCCTCTTCTTTCAAGGCATGCAGCACATCGAGCCCGCTGCGCCCGGGCAGGTTGATGTCGAGCACCAGCACATCGCACTCGGCACGCCGCATGAGGCTGCGCAGTTCACCGTAATCGCCAGCCTCGCCCATGACCTGGATGTCGGGCGCGTCCGACAGGGTGTCGCGAATGCCGCGCCGGATCAGCGCGTGGTCGTCGCAAAGAATCACCTTGATCACTGGCTTCCCCAATCGTCAGAATCCTTGGCGGTCTCGCCACGCTCCAGAGGCACCGACATGATGAGCGTGGTGCCTGCGGCGTTGCTGCTCAGATCGACCCAGCCGCCCACGGTGCGTGCCCGCTCGTGCAGGCCCCGAATGCCGAATGATCGCGCCTTGGCCAGATCGTCGGCATCCAGGCCGCGGCCGTTGTCGCTGACCTCAAGCGACAGCACCCCACCGGCCATCGACAAGTCGATGGACACCTCGGTCGCCTGCGCGTGCTTGCTCACGTTGGTGAGCGCTTCCTGCGCGGCCCGATAGGCCACCAGCGGAACACCCGGCGCGAGCGAAAGCGGCTGATCTGGCACGCGCAACAGGCACACGATGCCCGTGCGCCGCTCGAACTGCGCGGCCATCCACTGCAATGCAGCGACCAGCCCCTGCTCGAGGATGGCCGGACGCAGGTTCAGCATGATGCGCTGGCTCGACTCGATGGCCGCCGTCACCGTCTCGAGCGCGCCTTGCACCCGAGACTGCACCTCGGGCGAGTCGGAATGGCGCGCGATCCACGCCAGATCGAACTTCAAGGCCGTGAGCGAGCCGCCCACGTCGTCGTGGATTTCACGGGCGATGGCCGCGCGCTCCATCTCGATGCTGGTTTGCAGGTGCTGCGCCAGTTCGTGCAGCCGCTGCTGCGATTCACCCAGCTGACGATCGGCATGCAAGCGCGCGCGGCGGGTTTCGCTGGCCTCGACCGCGTGCAGCAGCGCCGGCACCAGACGCGCCAGGTTGTTCTTCAGCAGGTAGTCGCTGGCGCCATTGCGCATGGCTTCGACCGCGGTGTCCTCGCCGATCTCGCCAGACACCAAGATGAAGGGAATGTCGGCACCGCGGGCCATCAGCAAATCCAGCGCCACCAAACCGGAAAAGCCGGGAAGGTTGTAGTCGGACACGACCACATCCCAGGGCTCGTCGAGCGCGCGCAGAAAGTCGGCCTCGGTGTCCACCCGGCGCGCGATGACCGTCATGTCGCCACGCTGCAGATGCGCCAGCGTGAGCGCGTGGTCAACCTCGGAATCCTCCAGATGCAGCAGTCGCAGTGGTTGATCGGCGGATCGGCGGGGCATGACACGAGTATGCCGTGGGGCCAAGGTTTCAGAACTGACCCCGGATTGCCCCTGTGATTGGCCTTAGGTCTGACCCCGTGCTGCCGAAAATAAATCATCAATTCACGCGTTTCGAGGCCGGCCGCGAACGTTTCGCAACATGACTGCCGGCCGTGCTCGGGCCTCGGGGCGCGTCTCAAGGAGCACATCTCAGATGGATCACGCCACACATGAGGTCGAGCCCCCAATCAGGTCACTGCTGCTCACCGCCGAGCTGCAAGACCACCTGATGTCAGCCAGCCACGACCTCGACCGACTGCACACCCTGCTCGCTGACGCGTGCGACTCGCTGATGCTGCGCTTCAAGAGCGCGACCGAGCAGATCCATGCCTTGATGGACGAGCACCGCGGCGACGCCGACAGCCCGCAGGCAGCCGCCGCCTATCGCGACTTGATGCTGCAACTCGGCGGCGCCGTGACGGCACTGCAGTTTCAGGACATGGCTTCTCAGCTGATCGTGCACACCAACCATCGCCTTCGCAGCTGCGCCGATTCGCTGGCTCATGACGCTTTCGGCGACGACGACGAAGACGGGCCCAGCGTGCTGAGCCCTGCGCCCATGCGCCCCAACCCGGTCACCCAGGCTGAGATGGACGCGGGCTCGATCGAGCTCTTCTGACCCCGAATCAACCCGCTTACACAAATTCCTACCGGAGACACACATGCAATCGATTCTCACCGTCGACGACTCGGCCTCGATGCGCCAGATGGTCACCTTCACCCTCAAGAGCGCCGGCTACCACGTGGTGGAAGCGGTCGACGGGCAAGACGCGCTGGAGAAATCCAACAGCCGCGATTTCGACCTGGTGCTCACCGACCAGAACATGCCGCGCATGGACGGCATCACCCTCACGCGCAATCTGCGCAACAACCCGAAGTTCAAGACCACGCCGATCCTGATCCTGACCACCGAGTCCAGCGACCAGATGAAGCAGGCCGGCCGCAGCGCAGGTGCCACCGGTTGGCTGGTCAAGCCTTTCGATCCAGCCAAGCTGATCGAAGTGATGAAGAAGGTTTTCCGCTGAGCTTGCACCGAACTGGCCAGACAAACGCACGCGACAGGGAGCAAGAGCGATGAGCGACACCAACACAGACCACGGCGGCGCAGGCATCGACCTGAGCCAGTTCTATCAAGTCTTCTTTGAAGAGGCCGGCGAAAACCTCGACCGCATGGAGCAGCAGCTGCTCGCGGTCGACATCGAGGCCGCCGACGACGAAGAGCTCAACTCGATCTTCCGCTGCGCGCATTCGGTCAAGGGCGGCGCGGCCACCTTCGGCTTTGCCGACGTGGCCGAGCTGACGCACCAGATGGAAACGCTGCTCGACCGGCTGCGCCGACACGAACTCACGCCCACCGCACCGATGGTCGATGTGCTGCTGCAAGCCGGCGACGCACTGCGCTCGCAGCTCGCGGTGCATCAAGGCGCGGCTGGCGAAGCGGCGGACACCACAGAGCTGCTCGTGGCCATCCGCGCCATGGTCGCCGGCGGAGCGGTCGCAGTGCCTGCCGCGCCTGTGGCCAAGCCAGCCCCTGCTGTGGTGGCGGCACCGGTGGTGCCAAGCCCGCCACAGCCGCCCGCCGAAGTGAACACGGCGCGCGGACTCGAACTGCGCGTGGGCCCGCTGAGCGACCCAAGCGATGCCGACAACCTGGTCGACCTGTTCAAGGAAATCCCCGATCTGGGCACCATCGAGCCGCTCGATGGCGGACAGGCCAGCGACGGCATCCGGCGCTTCAAGGTCGTCACCAGCAGCTCGGACAGCGACCTGCTGGATTTGTTCACTTTCCACGTCTCGCGCGAATCGGTGTCGCTGCTGCCGCTGACATCGGGCTACGGCTTTCACGAAGGCGCGCCAGGCGCACCTCAGGTCGAAAATCCACCCGACCCGGGCTTTGGCTTCTTTGACAACGCGCCGGGCTCGCCCGCGTCGAACGGCGCCCCCAAGGCTGCCGCGCCAGTGGCTGCAGCCGATCCGGACGAAGCCGTCGTCGCAGCCACGGTCGCCCCGCGTGCGGCGGCCGTCAAGCCCGAAAAGGCATCTGCCGCGCTCGAGTCGTCCACGCTGCGCGTGTCGGTCGAAAAGGTCGACCAGCTCATCAACCTGGTGGGCGAACTCGTCATCACGCAGGCCATGCTGGCGCAAAACAGCAAGAGCATCGACGCGGCGCTTTACCAGCGGCTGGCTGCGGGTCTGGCCAACCTCGATCGCAACACGCGCGACCTGCAGGAATCGGTGATGTCGATCCGGATGATTCCGATGTCCACCGTGTTCAGCCGCTTCCCGCGCATGCTGCGCGATCTGGCCAGCAAGCTGGGCAAGAAGGTCGATTTCGTGACCCAGGGTGAAGCCACCGAACTCGACAAGGGTCTGGTCGAAAAGATCACCGACCCGCTGACCCACCTGGTGCGCAACAGCTGCGACCACGGCATCGAACTGCCGGCTGAGCGGCTGGCCCATGGCAAGCCCGAGCAGGGCACGATCACGCTGTCGGCCTCGCACCAGGGCGGCTCCATCGTCATCGAGGTGCGCGACGACGGCCGCGGGCTGTCACGCGACAAGCTCATCAACAAGGCCCGCCAGCGCGGCATCGATGCGCCGGACTCCATGACCGACGCCGAGGTCTGGAACCTGATCTTCGAGCCTGGCTTTTCAACCGCTGATGTGGTCACCGACGTGTCGGGCCGCGGGGTGGGCATGGACGTGGTCAAGAAGAACATCGCCGCAGCGGGCGGCACCGTCGAGATCGAATCGGCTGCGGGCTACGGCATGCGCGTGTCGGTGCGTCTGCCGCTGACGCTGGCCATCATGGACGGCATGAGCGTGGGTGTGGGCGAAGAGGTCTACATCCTGCCGCTGTCGTCGGTGGTCGAATCGTTCCAGGTGTCAGAGCACGCCGTCAAGACCATAGGCGGCAGCGGTCGCGTGGTCGAGGTGCGCGGCGATTACATGCCAGTGATGGACCTGGAGCAACTGTTCAACGTGCCGCGCTACGACTCGGAAAACGCCGCCGCCATCATGGTCGTCATCGAAGCCGACGGTGGCCGCGTGGCCCTGATGGTCGATGAGTTGCTGGGCCAGCAGCAGGTGGTGGTGAAGAACCTCGAGGCCAACTACCGCAAGGTCGACGACGTGTCGGGCGCGACCATCATGGGCGATGGCCGCGTGGCGTTGATCCTTGACGTGGGCAGCATGGTGCGCCGCTCGAGGCATTGAGCCCGGCCGGCCTCAATGCATGTGGCCACTGACCGATATGTTCTGAAGAGACCCTCGCGCGGGTCGCCTGCTTGAGTTAACAGCGTGAGTGACGCAAACAAAGACGGAGAGTGAAGATGAGTTTCAACAATCTGAGAATCGGGAACCGGCTGGCCATCGGATTCGCAGCCGTGCTGCTGATGATGGTCGTGATGACCGCGGTGGGCTTCTTGCGCATGGCCAAGACCGAAGAAGCGCTGAGCACCAGCATCGAGATCGCCAAGCGGGCCAAGCTCGCCGACGCCTGGCTGGCAGGCCAGCAGTTGAACGTCACCCGCGCATTGGCCATTGCCAAGAGCGCTGACCATGCGACGCTGATGGACTACTTCGAGCCCATGGTTCAAGCCACAGGCGCGCAGATCGACGACATCCAGAAGACCCTGGAAGCCACCATCGTCAGCGAGCGCGGCAAGGCCTTGTTCGCCGACGCCAGTGCCAAGCGCAAGATCTTCCAGGACGCACGCACCCAGGTTTCAGCCCTGCACAAGGCCGGCGACGAAGAAGCTGCCGCAGCGCTGGTGGCCTCGGCCTTGCTGCCGGCGGCCGAGTCGTATGTGAAGTCGGTGCAGGGGCTCGAGACATACCAGGCCGAACTCAGCGAAGCGAACATCGCCACCGCCCGGGCCGATGTGGTCAGCAGCGAAATGCTGCTGCTCGGCTTGCTGGCAGGCGGCGTGCTGATCGGCATGGGCATGGCCTGGTTCACCGCCCGCTCGATCACCCAGCCGCTCAAGCAAGCGCTGAGCGTGGCAGCAGCCATCTCCCACAACGACCTGTCGCGGCCGGTGCATTCAGACCGCAGCGACGAACTCGGCGACTTGCTGCGCGAACTCGACCAGATGCGCAACTCGCTGCACCAGGTGGTGAGCCAGGTGCGCGGGTCTTCGGGCTCGATCACCACCGCCAGCGCCGAGATCGCCACCGGCAACCAGGACCTGAGCGGGCGCACCGAGCAGACCGCGTCCAACCTGCAGCAAGCCGCCTCGTCGATGGAGCAGCTCACCGGCGCTGTCAGGCAGTCGGCCGACTCGGCCCGCCAGGCCGAGCAGCTCGCCTCATCGGCTGCCGAGGTGGCCGCGCGCGGCGGTCAGGTGGTGTCCGAAGTCGTGGCAACCATGAACGAGATCAACACCAGCTCCAAGCGCATCGCCGACATCATCGGCGTGATCGACGGCATCGCCTTCCAGACCAATATCCTGGCGCTCAACGCCGCGGTCGAAGCCGCACGCGCCGGCGAACAGGGGCGCGGATTTGCGGTGGTGGCCTCTGAAGTGCGCAGCCTGGCCGGCCGCTCGGCTGAAGCCGCCCGCGAAATCAAGGTGCTCATCGGCGCGTCGGTCGACAAGGTCGAATCGGGCTCGCGTCTGGTCGCCGATGCCGGCCACACGATGACCGAGATCGTCAGCTCGGTGCAGCGCGTGAGCGACATCATTGGCGAGATCACCGCGGCCGCTTCCGAGCAATCCGACGGCATCGGCCAGATCAACAGCGCTGTCAGTCAGCTCGATCAGATGACGCAGCAAAACGCCGCACTCGTCGAGCAGTCTGCAGCGGCAGCCGAAAGCCTCAAGGACCAGGCGGTGCGCCTGTCGGACGTGATGAGCATCTTCCGCCTGGACAGCCACGGCACCAGCGCGGACACCACACCCGCCGCCAAGCCACGCAGCGAGATACCAGCGCACGCCGCCAAGCCGAAATCGGTGGCGCCAACCGCACCTCGTGTGGTCGCGCCGCAGGCACCGACACCCCACCCCGTCAAGCCTGAAGCCAGCCGCACCGACGACTGGGAATCGTTCTGAGCTCCCAACCGCAGTTCACCGTCGCACCCGCGCATCCCTCACATCAGCCCGCAAGGAAACCGCCATGAACATGATCACCGATGCCCACCACGTGGCCAAAGAAGCAGCCGCCCGCGAAAACGCCGCCAAGGCGCTGCACAACGGCGGCGAGTTCCTGACCTTCCGCCTGGGTGCCGAGGAATACGGCATCGACATCCTGCGCGTGCAGGAGATCCGCTCGTATGAGGCGCCCACGCGCATTGCCAATGCGCCGGCGTTCATCAAGGGCGTGGTCAACCTGCGCGGCGTCATCGTGCCCATCGTCGATCTGCGCGTGAAGCTGGGCTGCGAAACGGTCGAATACAACGAATTCACCGTGGTCATCGTGCTCAACGTGGCCGGCCGCGTGGTCGGTGCGGTGGTCGATTCGGTCAGCGACGTGCTCGAGCTGGCACAGAATGCGGTCAAGCCCGCGCCCGAGCTGGCCTCATCGGTGGACACCAGCTTCATCACCGGCATCGGCAATGTGGGCGAGCGCATGCTGATCCTGATGGACATCGAAGCCTTCATGTCGAGCACCGACATGTGCCTCATCAGCGAAGTTCACTGAACCCCCAACACAAGAAGGACAGCTCATGAAGTCGCTCATTCGAAACCTCAAGCTCTCGCACAAGTTCATGCTCATCGCCGTCATCGCGATGCTGCTGCTGGCGATCCCGGCCTCCATGGTCGTGCGCTCCGAAATCGCCCTGCGCGACTTTGCCCAGCAGGAACTGACAGGCATCGAACCCGCCACCGACGCGCTCAAGCTGATCCAGCTGACGCAGCAGCACCGTGGCCTGTCGGCCAGCGTGCTCGCTGGCAACGCCGCCATGGCGGACAAGCGCCAGGCCAAGCAGGCCGAGGTCAGCTCGGCTTTTGCCAAGGCACAGGCTTCGGCGGCGAGCCTAGGCGACGCCAAGCTCACCGCGACGTTCACGCGCATGTCACGGCATTGGTCTGAGCTGTCTGGCGCCATCGGCAGCAAGACCATCGAAGGGCCGCAAAGCTTTGCGCAGCACACCGCGCTCATTCACGAACAGCTCAGCGCACTCGACGATGTGGCCAACACCTCAGGCATCGTGCTGCATCCTGCGGCCTCGGGCTATTTCTTGCAAACCGCGGTGCTCAACGACCTGCCCCAGTTGACCGAATCGCTGGCCCAGCTGCGCGGCTTTGGTGCCGCGCTGCTGACCCGCGGCGAGGCCGCTCCCGAAGACAAGGCCAAGGTGCAAGCGCTGGTCACCAACGCACAGTTCCGCCTGGAAAAGGTGCAAAAGAGTTTGGCGCTTGCCGTCGATGGCAACGACCCGCTGCGTGATGCGCTCGGCGCACCGCTGGCGGCGATGGTGTCGGGCACCGACGATGCCTTCAAGCTCATCCACGACAAGATCCTCAGCCCCGAGAAACTGGAGCTGGCCGCAGGCAGCTACTTCGCCGCACTGTCCACCACCATCGACCAGCAGTACAAGCTGGTCGACACCTCGATGAGCGAGCTCGACAAGGAATTACAGGCCGGCGTCGTGGCAGCCAACGACAAGCTGCTCTTCATGAGTGCGAGCATCGCGTTGCTCGCCGCCCTGGCCGCCTGGCTGATGTGGACGATTGCACGCACCACCACCGCGTCGGTGCAGCTCGCAGCCAAGCTTGCTGACGCCGTGGCGGCGGGCGATCTCACCACCGACGTGCCGGATGCGGGACGCGACGAGATCGGCTCGCTGCTGCGCTCGCTCGGCGCCATGAACAGCAACCTGTCTGCGGTGGTGTCTTCGGTGCGCAGCAATGCCGAAAGCGTGGCCATCGCCAGCGCCCAGATCGCGCAGGGCAATCAGGACCTGTCGGGTCGCACCGAACAGCAGGCCTCGGCGCTGCAGCAAACCGCATCGTCGATGGAAGAACTGTCGGGCACCGTCAGGCAAAACGCCGACAACGCACGTCAGGCCAACCAGCTCGCCACCAACGCGTCGAGCGTGGCCATCCAGGGCGGCGAGGTGGTCGCTCAGGTGGTCGACACCATGAAGGGCATCAACGCCAGCTCCAAGCGCATCGCCGACATCATCAGCGTGATCGACGGCATCGCCTTCCAGACCAACATCCTGGCGCTCAACGCTGCGGTGGAAGCCGCACGCGCCGGCGAACAAGGCCGCGGCTTTGCGGTGGTGGCCTCCGAGGTGCGCAACCTCGCGCAGCGCTCGGCCGATGCCGCCAAGGAAATCAAGACGCTGATCAAGGCCAGCGTCGAGCGCGTCGACCAGGGCACGGTGCTGGTCGATCAAGCCGGTGCCACGATGACCGAAGTGGTCTCATCGATCCGCCGCGTCACCGACATCATGGGCGAGATCAGCGCCGCGAGCACCGAGCAAAGCCTGGGCGTGAGCCAGGTCGGTGAAGCCGTCACGCAGATGGACCAGACCACGCAGCAAAACGCTGCGCTGGTCGAAGAAAGTGCGGCTGCGGCCGAAAGCCTCAACGCACAGGCCCAGCAACTCGTCGATGCGGTGGCGGTGTTCAAGCTGTCACGCGCCGATGCCTATGCCAAGAGCTCGGCACCGGCCCAGGCATCGAGGGCCACGTCGGTCAGCTCGGATCGGCGCGGCGCGAACCGCGCGACAAATGTGGTGCGGCCGGCCTTCAAGGCCACGCCACCGGCACAGTTGGCTGCCAGCCCAGCGGCCAAGACAGGCACCGACGACTGGGAAACCTTCTGATCCCGAAGCGGCTGCACCACGGCAGCCGCATCTGATTTTGGCGAGTAGTTCACGCCTTTGCGCGTGGCCTGCTCCGTGTGACGCAAACGTCACACACGGCGATACAACTCGGTGCGAGACTTACTTCCAGCAACAGGGCACACCCGCACGAAAGTCGGGGTCGCAAAGCTTCCGGTCTAAAGCTCTCACGAGCCAAGACAGCGGGGCCGCAAACTGGAGCGCCGGCATCAGCTTGGCGCCCCATGGCGATCGGCCCTACTTTTTTGTACGGGAGATCGCCATGAAGACCTTGCTCATTCGCTTGTTGATCGCGTCCACCGCTGCCCTGGCGGGACATTCGGCGCTTGCCGCCAATCCGCCACCGCCCAGGCCCAGACCACCCGCGCCGGCACCAGCACCCGCGCCGGCACCCGCACCCGCACCCGCAGCGTCGGTGATTGCGCAATACCTGAACATCAACATCAACGCCCCGGCCAAGTACGCCGGTGTCACGCTGCCGGCCTTCTACGACGCGCAGGTGCTGCAAGGCGTCAACACGCCGGCCAACAACCGCATCACCGACAAGGGCGCCACGCTCGGACGGGTGCTGTTCTGGGACAAGCGCCTGAGCGTGAACAACACCGTGGCCTGCGGCACCTGCCACCAGCCGGCCAACGGCTTTTCGGCCACCACCCAATTCAGCAAGGGCTTCTCGGGCATCAACGGCACGGCCCACACCATGGGCCTGGCCAACATCGCTTTCTACCGTGCCGGATCAATGTTCTGGGACAAGCGCGCGGCCAGCCTCGAAGCCCAGGCCACGCAGCCGCTGAAGAGCTCGATCGAGATGGGCTTTGATGCGAGCAACGGCGGCATCAACGCGCTGCTGGTCAAGATGCAAAGCCTGCCCTACTACCCCGAACTCTTCAGGGCCGTCTATGGCGATGCGGCCATCACCGAAGCGCGCATCCAGCTTGCCCTCGCGCAGTTCCAGCGCAGCATGATCTCCACGGGCAGCCGCTGGGATCAGGGTTACGCCCGAACCTACAACGCGGCGCTGGCCGACAAGGGTCTGAGCCTGAACGTGCCCACCCTGAGCGCACAGGAAAACCGCGGCCGGCAGCTGTTCATGAACGGCGGCAACAACGGCGGCCTGGGATGCGCCGGCTGCCACCAGCCACCGACCTTCGCGCTGGCGCCCAACTCTCGCTCCAACGGACTCGATGCGGGCGAGACCCGGGTGTTCAAGTCGGCTTCGCTCAAGAGCCTCTCGCCGGGCCAACCCATGATGCATGACGGGCGGTTCACCACCTTCGAGCAGGTGGTTGACTTCTACAACCTCAACGTCAAGAACGGCCCCGCGCTCGACAACCGGCTGAAAACGCGCGACGGCAATGTGCGCGTGCCCAACATGACGGCCACCGACAAGGCCGCGCTGGTGGCTTTTCTGAGGACACTGGACGACCCGACGCTGCGCACCGACGCGCGCTTTGGCAACCCGTTCAAGCCGTAAGACCAGCCTGCTTCGACACCGAGATCACTGCGCCGCCTGGCGCAGGGTCTCGACCACCGGACGGCGCAGCACGTCGCGCAAGCCCCACCAACCTGCGGCCAGCGACAGCAGCGCGCCGGCAACACCGCCGAGCAGGGGCACCAGCGGCGACGGGTTCCAGCTGAAGTCGAACACCTGGTTGGCCAGCACCCAGCCGATGGCCGAAGCCGCGAGCGAGGCGAGCACCCCGGCCAGCGCGCCCACACCCAGCAGTTCGGCACGCTGCACCTGCGCCAGCAGCTTGCCGCTGGCGCCCAGTGCGCGCATCACCGCGAATTCTCGCGAGCGTGCCTCACGCGTGGCAGTGACTGCCGCAAACAGCACCACCAGACCGGCCGCCAGCGTGAACAAGAACAAGAACTCGACCGCACCGATCACCTGATCGAGCACGCCCTGGACCTGCGCGATCGAGGCCGAAACGTCGACATTGGTGAGGTTGGGAAACTGCTGCAGCAGCGCGCGGTCGAACTCGGCGGCTGCGCTCGGCGCCCGAAATGCCGCCACAAAGGTGTGGGGCGCTTCATCGGACGGCTTGCCGGGAAACAGCACAAAGAAATTGACGCGCATCGATCCCCAGTCGACCTTGCGCAAGCTGGTGATGCGAGCGGCCACAGGCTGACCAGCCAGATCAAACAGCAGGGTGTCGCCCAGCACCAGGCCGAAGGTTTCGGCCAGCCCCACTTCGACGCTGATGGCCCCCGGCTCGTCGCTCACCCAACGCCCGCCGGCGAGATCGTTGTGCAGCGGCAAGTCGCGCGTGTAGCTGAGGTTGAGCTCGCGCTCGATGAGTCGCTTGGCACGCTCGCCCTTGACCGAGTCGGCCGTGACCTTGACGCCGTTGATCTCAACCAGGCGAGCGCGCACCATGGGGTACCAGTCGAACTGCGTCACACCGGAAGACTGCAAATTGGCCTTGAAGGCGTCGGCCTGATCGGGCTGCACATTGATCACGAAGCGGTTGGGCGCATCTGGCGGCGTGGCCTGCCGCCAGCTGTCGATGAGGTCGGTGCGCAGCAGCACCAGCAGCACCAGCGCGAGCAGCCCCACGCTGAGCGCTGACACCTGCAGCACCGCAAAGGCCGGGCGGGCGGCGATCTGCCGCGTGGCCAGCACCAGCCAGCGCGGCGCGCTCGATTCGGGCACCGCACGGCGCAGCAGCCACACGGCGGCCGCACTCAGCAGCGCGAACATCGCAATCGCTGCGGCAAAACCGCCCACCGCGATGAGTCCCAGCTTGATGTCGGACGACACGCCCAGCAGCAGCGCCGAAAAACCACCCACACCGGCCAGCAGCACGGCCAGCGACGCAGGCTTGAGTGCGCCCACCTCGCGGCGTATCACCCGCAGCGGCGGCACCCGCGCCAGTTGCAGCACCGGCGGCAAGCCAAAGCCCATGAGCAGCGTGAACCCCACGCCCACGCCGAACAACGCCGGCCACCACGACGCGGCCGGCAGGCTCACCGCCACCAGCCCGGACAGCAGCCACACGAACACGTGATGCACGCCAAATCCCAGCAGCACGCCGACCACACTGGCCAACAGGCCGACCAGCGCGAACTCGATCAGGTACTGCAAGGCAATCGTGCGCTGCGACTGCCCCAGCACGCGCAACACGGCGCAATCGTCAAGGTGGCGGCTGGCGAAATCGCGCGAGGCGATGCCCACCGCCACCGCGGCCAGCAGCGCGGCCAGCAAGGCCACCAGATTGAGAAACTTCTCGGCGCGGTCCAGCGTCTGGCTCATCTCGGGTCGCCCGGTCTCGAAGGTCTCCAGACGCACGCCGGGCAGCGCAAGAGACTTGATCTGTGCGCTCGCCCAGTCGCTGAACGCGGCGACCGCCACAGCATCTTGCTGGCCGGCACCGCGGCCAGCGCCCGCCAAGATCAGCCGATAGGTGACACGGCTGGCCGGCTGGATCAGACCGGTGGACGCCAGATCAGCCTGGTTGATCAGCACCCGCGGCGAAAAACTCAAGAAGCCAGCGCCACGGTCGGGCTCGGTGAGGATCAAGCGCGAAATCTGCAAGGCCGCATCGCCAAGCAAGATGGGATCGCCCACCTTCAGGCTCAGCGCATCGAGCGTCGCTTTTTCGACCCACGCGGTGCCCGGCTGCGGCGCTTGCGCCACCGATTCCGCCGGCTGGCCGTCGCCAGTGCTCAGGCTGAGTTTGCCGCGCAGCGGATAGCTCGAGCTGACCGCCTTCAAGGTGATCAGCCGCGAGCCGCCGCCTTGGCTGTCGCTGGCACGGCCCATGGTGGGAAACACCGCCGTCGTGGCGCTGGCCAGACCCAGCGCGCGCGCGCGTTCGATCACTGCGCTCGGCGTCGGCTGATCGCTGACCACCACCACGTCGCCGCCGAGCAGTTGCGCCGCGTCGCGTGTCAGCCCACCATGGATGCGATCGGCAAAAAAGCCCACCGCCGTGAGCGCGGCCACCGCCAGGCTCACCGCCACCAGCAGCAAGCGCAACTCGCCAGCGCGAAAGTCGCGCGCCATCTGGCGGCTGGCCATGCGCCAAACCGAGACGGTGGTTCGTGGTGATTGAATGGGTCGTTTCATCCCGCCACCTTACACCGGCGGGGCAAAGCGAGCTGCACCAGACGCTAGCCCTTGCGGCCCAGCTTTTGCAGCGCCTCTTCGCCGGCCCACAGCTCGTCGAGGTGGGCAAACTGCCACTGCTCGTTGGATTCGCGCCCGACGATGCGGTCCGAGCATTTCGGGTCGGCCAGATCGAGCACGCGCGGGGTCATGCGCAGACCCTGCTTGATCGAGAAGAACACCTTCACCTCGGGTGCGGTGAGCTTGACCGGATTTTGCTGGGTGACCACCGCCAGATAGCCCGAACGCAGCCGCACCATGGAGCCCACGGGGTAGATGCCCAGGCTGGTGACGAACGAGCGGAACACGTTCTCGTCAAAGTGCCCCTTGGACCACGCGGCCATGCGGGTGATCGACTCGGCGGGGTCCCAGCCTTTCTTGTAAGGGCGGTTGGAGGTGATGGCGTCGTAGACATCGCACACCGCACCCATGCGCGCGAGCAACGAGATCTGCTCGCCTTGCAGCCGGTGCGGGTAGCCCGAGCCGTCCATCTTTTCGTGGTGGTGCAAGCACACATCGAGCACCATGGCGTCGACACCGCGGCCGGTGAGCAGCAGTTCATGGCCGCGCTCGGGATGGGTCTTCATGGTGCCGAATTCGGCATCGGTGAGCTTGCCCGGCTTGTTGAGCACATCGATGGGCATCATGGCCTTGCCCAGGTCGTGCAGCATGCCGGCCTCGGCGGCCAGGCGGGCTTGGGACTCGTCCTGGCCCATCTGCTTGGCCAGCGCCACCATCAGTGCGGCCACTGCCACCGAGTGCATGTAGGTGTAGTCGTCGTGGGTCTTCAAGCGCGCCAGAGACACCAGCGCAGACGGATTGCGCCACACCGACTCGGAGATCTCGGCCACCATCTCGGCGCACTTTTCGGTGTCGATGGCTTTGCCCATGCGCGCCTCGCTGAACAGCGACACCACCGCCTCGCGCGAGCGGGTGCACACCGCGGCAGCGCGACGCACCTCTTCATCGAAGGGCACGGTGGCCTTGGGTGCGACTTGCGCGGCGCGGGCGAGATCGGCCGCGGACTCAGCGTCCAGCGACTTGGGCGCGGCAGGCAGTGAAGCCGGCGCCGCAGCCACCGGCAAGCTGTTGAATGGCGTGGCGACGTCGAGGCCCTTGGACACATCGATCCAGCACTCGGCCACGCCGCTTTGCTGCAGCTTTTTCAGATCGGCCGCATCGCTCAGCACGAACTTGGTTTTCCAGAAGGGATGGTCTACCCACGCACCACACAGCTCCTGCAGGTGCATGCCAAGCCGCAGCTGGTCAACGGATACTTTCTTGAGCATGTAGAGGCACTCCCGCCGGAGTATCGACATCTGGCTCAGGGACTTGAGCCGTGATGGCGGATCGATGCAGCTTGGCGCCGCAACATGAAAAAAGCCGCTGAGGCAGCGGCTTTTCAGGTGGTGACTGGCAGGATCAGCGGAAGCTTGACTGCTGCACGGTTTGCAACTCGCCGGGCAGCGAGCCGATGTACACGGCCAGCTCCTTGAGCTCGGCGTGGGTGAACTGACGGGCCATGCCGCTCATCACGGCATTCTTGCGACCCACCAAGGCGTTGCCATCGGTCTGGTAAGCCTTCAGAGCCACGTACAGGTAATCAGAATGCTGCCCAGCGATCTTGGGGTAGTTGGGTGCGATGGGCTGGCTGTAGTTCTCACCGTGGCAAGACGTGCAATTGGCCTTCTTCACCAGTTCGGCCACGCGAGCCGAGGGGGCCGCTGTAGACGCAGGCGCTGCAGGACCGGCCTGACCCGCGTAATAGGCCGCCAGATCAGCCATGTCCTTCTCGCTCAGCGTGGCGGCAATGCCCTTCATGGTGGGGTGCTGGCGCTCGCCCTTTTGGTACGCGGTGAGAGCGGCAACGATGTAGCCCGTGCTCTGGCCGGCGATCATCGGCACCTTGTGGATTTCGGGGAAGCTGGCCTGGTAGCCAGCAATGCTGTGGCAGCCAGCGCACATCTGAGCTTTTTTCTCGCCAGCGGCTGCGTCCTGGGCCACAGCAACCGAGCAAAAGGTGCTGGAAATCAACACAGCCACGGCAAAGGAAATCAAAGTTTTCATGGTCTGACGCGATAGAAGTGAGGTTGCCAAAACAGCTCCGAAGTATAGGGGGGCCCTTGCCTATACTGCCCCCGCCTTTGACGACCGGACGAGCACATGAAGTTTCAGGGAACGCACGACTACGTGGCCACCGACGACCTCAGGCTCGCGGTCAACGCCGCCGCCACGTTGGCCCGACCCCTGCTGATCAAGGGCGAACCCGGCACCGGCAAGACCATGCTCGCCGAAGAGGTGGCCAAATCGATGGGCATGCCGCTTTTGCAGTGGCACATCAAGAGCACGACGAAGGCGCAGCAGGGCCTGTACGAATACGACGCGGTGAGCCGGCTGCGTGACAGCCAGCTCGCCAGCTTCGACGGCGGCGAGAAGGTGCGTGACATTCGCAACTACATCGTGCCCGGCGTGCTGTGGCAAGCCTTCACCGCGGATGAGCCGGTGGTGTTGCTGATCGACGAGATCGACAAGGCCGACATCGAGTTTCCGAACGACTTGCTGCGAGAGATCGACCGCATGGAGTTCTACGTCTACGAAACGCGCGAGCTCATTGCGGCCAAGCACCGCCCGCTGGTGTTCATCACCTCGAACAACGAGAAAGAACTGCCCGACGCCTTCTTGCGGCGCTGCTTCTTTCACTACATCCAGTTTCCCGATGCCGCCACCATGCAGCGCATCGTCGAGGTCCACTTTCCTGAGCTGAAGAAGCAGTTGCTCGCTGCCGCACTGAAGCACTTCTATGCGGTGCGCAACCTGCCGGGGCTGAAGAAAAAGCCGTCCACCTCGGAGCTGCTGGACTGGCTCAAGCTGCTGGTGGCCGAGGACATCGCACCCGAGGTGCTGCAAAGCCAGGACGCATCCCTGGTGATGCCACCCCTGCTCGGCGCGCTGCTCAAGACCGAGCAGGACGTGGCCCTGTTCGAGAAGCTCGCACTCGCGCAGCGGCAGCGGCGCTGAGCACCGTGAAAACGCTGCGCGGGGCACACCGCAGTGATTCCCGCTGAGTGGCAAGCGCTCTTTGCTTTGACGAGGACATGACCCCCATGGACTGTGGCCCCGCGGACATAGCGAGATGCTGATCTCGTTTTTCCTCGCCCTGCGCGCGGCCAAACTGCCGGTGTCGGTGCGCGAGTTCCTCACGCTGCTCGAAGCACTCGAAGCCGGCGTGCTCAACGACGATCAGGGCGTGCCCACACTCGAGTCGTTTTATGCGCTGGCGCGGGCCACGCTGGTCAAGGACGAGTCGCGCTTCGATGCCTTCGACCGGGCGTTTTCGGCGTACTTCAAGGGCATCGAATCGCTGGCGGATTTCAGCGCCGACATTCCGGCCGAATGGCTGCGCAAGGCGATCGAGCGCGAATTGAGCGCCGAAGAGCGCGCTGCCATCGCTGCCATGGGCTGGGACGAGTTGATGGACACGCTGAAAAAGCGCTTTGCCGAACAAAAGGAACGCCACCAGGGCGGCAACAAGTGGATCGGCACCGGCGGCACCAGCCCGTTTGGCGCCTATGGCGACAACCCGCAGGGCATCCGCATCGGCCAGGACGCGAGCCGCATGCGCAGCGCGGTCAAGGTGTGGGACGAGCGGCGCTTCAAGGACTACGACAGCGAGGTCGAGCTCGGCACGCGCGAGATCAAGATCGCACTGCGCCGCTTGCGGCGCTTTGCGCGAGAAGGCTCGGCCGACGAGCTGGATCTGCCGGGCACCATCCGCGCCACCGCGGCCAATGCCGGTGGGCTGGATCTGAAGATGGTGCCCGAGCGCCACAACCGCATCAAGGTGCTGCTGCTGATGGACGTGGGCGGCAGCATGGACGACCACGTGCAGCGGGTGCAAGAGATGTTCAGCGCGGCCAAGTCGAAGTTCAAGCACCTCGAGTTCTTCTACTTCCACAACTGCGTGTACGAGCACCTGTGGAAGCACAACCAGCGCCGCTACGCCGAGAAGTTCTCGACCTGGGATGTGCTGCACAAGTACAACCGCGACTACAAGCTGATCTTCGTGGGCGATGCCACCATGAGCCCGTTCGAGATCGTGCAGCCCGGCGGCAGCGTCGAGTTCAACAACGAGGAAGCTGGCGCGGTGTGGCTGCAACGGCTGACCGAGGCCTTTCCGAAGTGCGTGTGGATCAACCCCGAGCCCGTCGAGTTGTGGAGCTACCGTCAAAGCGTGGGGCTGATCCAGCGCCTGATGAAAGATCGCATGTTCGCGCTCACGCTGCCGGGACTGGACGCCGCCATGCGGGCCTTGAATTCATGAGCTGGCGTCGCCTGTCTGGCTTGGTCGCCGCCATGGCGCTGCTGATCGGCCTCGGCGGCTGCGCCAGCGTGTCGAAGTGGTTCTCCAAGGACGACCCCACCACACCCCAGGACGCACCGGTGCCCACGGTGCCGGTGTATCAGCTGGACATCGACGCGCCCAGCGATGTGCGCGGCCTGCTCAAGGAGTATCTCGACCTGTCGCGCTACCAGAACGCGCCGCAAGGCGATGAGGTGACCAGCCTCGAGATCGACCGCCTGATGTCCGCCGCACCCGCCCAGGTGCGATCGCTGCTGCAGACCGAGGGCTATTTCTCGCCGCAGGTGAAGGTCTCGCGCGATGGGTCATCGGCTGAGGACCCCGCGCCGGGAGCTACGCTCGCGAGCGCGCCAGCCAACGGCAAGCGCGCAGGCGATCTGCCTTTGCTGAAACTGCAAGTCGATCCGGGGCCGCAAACGCGGGTCAGCCAGTTCGAGTTCAACGCCCAAGGGCCGCTGCAGCAGTTGGCGCTGGCAGGCGACCTGCAAGCGCGGGTGCTGATGGCTCAGGTGCGCAATGAGTGGAAGCTGCCGCCCGACTTCGCCTTCACGCAGTCGGACTGGTCCAGCGCCAAGAACGTGGCCCTTGCCAAGCTGCGCGCCGACGGTTATCCGTCGGCCACCTGGGGCAAGACTTCGGCCACCGTCGACGAGGCCACGCGAACAGCGGTGCTGGAACTCACAGCCGACAGCGGCGACCTGTACCGCATCGGCCCGCTCGAGATCGAGGGCCTTGAACACTTTGGCGAAAGCGCGGTGAGAAACCTCTGGACGGCCCAACTCGGCGAGCCTTACCGGGAGTCCGACCTGATGGACTTTCAAGAGCGTGTGCAGCGCGCGGGCCTGTTCGAAGGCGCTTCGGTCTCGCTCGACAGCAACCCCGACACCTCGCAAGCCGCGCCCGTTCAAGTGCGCGTGCGCGAGCTGATGCTGCAGCAAGCCACCTTCGGTGTGGGCGTGAGCGCCGACACCGGCCCGCGCCTGAGCGGCGAGTACATCCACCGGCAACCATTCGGCTTCGAGTGGATCGCCAAGAACACCCTCGAGCTCGGCGGCAAGCGCAAGTTCTGGTCGGGCGAGCTGACCTCGTACCCGCTCGAAGGCCTGCACCGCCATCTGATTTCGGCCAATGTCGAGCGGCTCGACACGGTCGACGAGGTGCGCGATTCGTCGGTGGTGCGCGTGGGCGTGAGTCAGGACCTGCCACGCACCGAAAGGCTGGCCTTTGTCGAGTTCACGCACGCGCAGCTCGAGGCGGGATCCGACACCGGCACCGTCACCTCCAACAGCGATGCGGTTTCGGCCAACCTGAACTGGATCTACCGCGACCTCGACAGCGTGCTGTTGCCGACCCAGGGCAACACGCTGGCCACGCAGACCGCGCTGGGCTATGCGCTCAGTCGCAAGGACGACACCGGCACCGATGCCAACGGCCCGTTCGCTCGCCTGTATGCGCGCTACACGCTGTACGAGCCGCTGGGCGCCGCCTGGTACGGCACCGTGCGTGTCGAGGCCGGTCAGATCCTGGCCGACGACGCTGTGGGCATTCCGGACACGCTGCTGTTTCGTGCCGGCGGCGAAGATTCGGTGCGCGGCTACGCCTATCGCTCACTCGGCCCCACCGTCGATGGCGCCTTGCTCAGCGGACGCGCGCTGCTGACCGGCAGCGTCGAAGTCGCCCGGCCCATCTCGGCGCGGTACCCCTCGGTGTGGTGGGCGGCCTTTGTCGATGCAGGCAATGCGGCCGACAACTGGCGGGACATGGATCCGGTGCTGGGCTACGGGCTCGGACTGCGCTGGCGCAGCCCGGTCGGCCCGCTGCGCCTGGACATGGCCTATGGTCAGGAAGAGCATGCCTGGCGCATGCATCTCAGTGTGGGGATCGCGTTTTGAACACGCCTGACACCGCACGCCAACGCGGCTGGCCGGGTGCGCTCGGCCGACTCGCGAGCGGCTTGCTGCTGGTGGGTGCGGCGATCGCCGGTGCCGGCTGGTGGGCTCTGTGCACCGAGGCCGGCAGCACCTGGCTGCTCACGCGCGCATCCACGCTGGTGCCCATGGTCGAGGTGAGCGAGCCGCGCGGCGCGCTGCTGGGCGACTTCAGCGCGCGGCAGGTGCGGGTCAAGCTGTCGGACGACGGCAGCCGCGTGGTCATCGACGCGCTGAGCTGGCGCGGCCTGAAGGTGCGCCCGGGCGATGCGGCAGGCTTGTGGGTGCATCTGGGTTTTGCCGAACTGCGCGCCTCGCGCGTCGACGTGCAACTCGAGCCCTCGAAGACACCCACCAAGTCCACGCCGCCTGTCGACCTGGGCTTGCCGCTGCAGATCGATGTGGACGCGCTGCAGCTCGATGCGCTGCATGTGCCTGGCTTGGGCGATGAGCCGCTGCGCGAGCTGCGAGCGCGCTTGCAACTCGGTGCCGCCGGCGGCGCGCAGCACCGCGTGGAAGGCCTGCAGGTGGTTTGGCAGCAGTTGCAGGCGCGCGTCTCGGGTCGCATCGACACCCACGGCGCGATGGCGCTGCAAGCGCAGATGGATCTGCTTCAAACACCCGCCCCCGTGCAAGGCGACACGGCCGCAGCAGCCGCGGCCTCGACACCGCCTTCGGCCGACGCGGCGCAGTCCATCGACCTGACGGGCTGGCAAGCCAGCCTGACGCTCGACGGCCCGCTGGCCGCACCCGAGTTGCGTGCCGAATTGCGCGAGACCGCCACCGACACGCGTGCCGCGTCGTCACTCGACGCCGAGGCGCAACTGCGGCCCTTCGCCGACTGGCCGCTGGCCGGGCTGCAGCTCAACGCCCGCGAGCTCGACTTGTCGCGCCTGCACCACCAGGCACCGGTGACCTCGCTGAACCTTGAGGCCACGCTGCAAGGCGACGCGCTGGACCAACCGATCACCGCCAGCATCGATCTGAGCAATGGCGCGGCCGGCCGCTGGAGCGAAGGCCGCGTGCCGCTGCGCTCGCTACAGGCCACGCTGCTCAGCCGCAGCGACGACCGCAGCACGCTCAAGCTGCAGCAGTTCAAGGCCGAGCTCGGCGATGGCGATCAAGCTGCCGGAGTGGTCCAAGGCCAAGGCGTGTGGAACGCGCTGCGCGCGAGCCTCGATCTCACTTTGGCCGCCGTGCAGCCCGAAAAGATCGACGAGCGGGCACCGCCTTTGCGCATCGACGGCCCGCTGTCGCTGGTGCTGCACCAGCCGCTGGCGCCGCAAGCCGAGGCCGGCTCGACGACACCCAACGCCACAGCGACCGATGCGGCGGCCAGCCCGTCCATGCAAGTCGACATCAAGCTGGACCTGCGCGGCGAACTGCTCAGCGCATCGACGCCGACCAAGGCCAAGGCCAAGCCTCGTGCGGTGCCACAGGCGCTGCAGCTGCAGCTTGATGCCAGCGTGTCGGCATTGAGCATCGAGCTGCGCGAGGCACGTGCGCAGTCCCACGGCGCCAGCGCTTCGCTGTCGGGCACGGCGCAGCGAAGCAGCCAAGCCGATCCCTGGCAGGCCAAGGGCCAGGGCGAGCTGATCGACTTCGATCCCCTGCCGTGGTGGCCGGGGCCTGAGGCCTCGCCTTGGCGGCGCGGGCCGCACCGGCTCAATGCCGACATGGCTTTTGATGTGCAGTTGCCTGAGGACGTGGCTGCCCAGCCCGGTGCGGTGCGCGGCCATGCGCAACTCACCGTCAAGCGCAGCGTGCTGGCGAACACGCCCATCGAGGCCAGCGTGACACTCAAGTCTGCCGATGACCACCGCGTGGCTGTGCGCGTGGACTTGAACCTCGCGGGCAACCGGGTGCTGGGCGAGGGGCGCCTGGCCACCGACACAGGGGCTGCGGCCGGCCGCAACGATCGCTGGGACCTGAGCCTGGATGCGCCGGTGCTCGAAGCCGTGTCGCCGCTGTGGCGGCTTGTGCAACCGGCGGCTGAACAAGGCTCGGCTGCGGCAGCGCTGTCGGGCGCCGTGCACGCCAGCGCACGCGTCGATGGGCGCTGGCCTGCGATGACGCTGCAAGGCGAGGCCAAGGCCATCGACCTGCGGATGGACTCGATCACGCTGCAGCAGGCGCAGGCCCGTTGGCAAGTGGGCACGACCGAGTCGTCCGAGATCGACATTGAGGCCAGCGTGTCGCATCTGAAGCAGCTGCCACCGGCTGAGCAGGCTGCGACGCCGAAGCGCAAGACGTCGGCCGCAGCGGCTGTCCCGCCAGCGCCCTCGCCTTCGATCGAGGCCGCGACGCTGCGCATCACCGGCACCCTGGCCGAACACCGCATCGAGCTGCGTGCCGGCTCGAAAGTGCAGCCGCCGGCATGGACCGAGACGCTGCAGCCCGACATCGCCGCCCAGCCCGGCACGACGCTGCACCTGCTGTCACGCGGCGGGCTGTTCACCCATCAAGGTCAGCCGCTGGCCGGCTGGCGCGGCAGCGTGCAGCGGCTCGAGGTGAGCGGTGCGGGTGCGACAGACCGCAGCGCTGAGGGTGGCTTGCCGACGTGGCTGGCCTTGCAAGACATCGATGTGCAAGCGCGCTGGGCGGGCGGGCCGGCTGCGCTTACCGTGCAGCCGGGACAGGCCAGGCTGCTCGGTGCCACCGTGCGCTGGAGCCAACTGTCCTGGCTGGACGGCAGCGCGGGGCCAGGCGGCAAGCCGCCGCAGATCGATGTGCAAATGACGATCGATCCCATGCCGGTCGCGCCGGTGCTGAATCGGCTGCAGCCGAAGTTTGGCTGGGGTGGCGATCTGGCGATGAGCGGGCACATCAACGTGCACAGCGAAGGCCAGCTGGTGGCTGACATCGTTGTCGAACGCAGCGGGGGCGATCTGACCGTGTCCGACGAAGTCTCGTCGCAGGCGCTGGGCCTGGAATACCTGCGCCTGGCCGTCAGCGCCAAAGACGGCGTGTGGACTTTTTCGCCCTACGTCAACGGCCGCACGCTCGGCGTGGTGGCCGGTGCCGTGGTGGTGCGCACCGACGCCGAGGCCCTGTGGCCCCTGCCCGAGGCCGGCATCGAAGGCGCGATGGAGCTCGATGTGGCCAACCTCGGCGCGTGGGGTGCGTGGGTGCCGACGGGCTGGCGCCTGAGCGGGCAGCTCAAGGCCAGCGCGCTGTTCGCGGGACAGTTCGGCACGCCGGCGGTCAATGGCCGGGTCAGCGGCCAGGGCTTGGGCGTGCGCAACTTTGTCGAGGGCGTCAACATCAGCGGTGGCGAGGTGGCCGTCTCGCTCAACGGCGAGCGCGCCGTCATCGAGACCTTCACCGCACGCGCCGGCACCGGCACGCTGGCCATCGAGGGCGGCGCCCAGTTCGGCGAACGCCCTGCGGCGCAGTTGCAGCTCAAGGCCGATCACTTCACGCTGCTCGGCCGGGTGGATCGCCGCATCGTGACCAGCGGCGAGGCGGCGCTGAGCTTCGCAGGCGACGGCAGCAGCATCAAAGGCAACTTCACCATCGACGAGGGCCTGATCGACTTCACGCACAGCGACGCGCCAACGCTGTCAGACGACGTGGTGGTGGTGCGCACGGTCGCCAAAAAGGTCAAGGCTGCCAAGCCAGCGGCAGACACCGACGCGACGGACACCGACGCACCGAGCGCGCCGGCCAAGGCCATGGCGCTCGACGTGGCGCTGGATCTGGGCAAAAAGCTGCAGTTGCGCGGACGCGGCCTGTCGACCCGACTCAATGGCCTGCTGGCCATCACCGCGCCAGGCGGGCGGCTCGCGGTCAACGGCGAGGTGAAGCTGGTGCGGGGCAAGTTCTCGGCCTACGGCCAGCAACTGGACATCGACCCGGGCAGCATCAACTTCGTCGGCCCGCCCGAGAACCCGCGCCTGAGCATCGAGGCCGTGCGCCCCAACACCGATGTGCGCGTGGGTGTGCGGGTCAGCGGCACGGCCATGAACCCGCGCGTGCGGCTGTTCTCCGAGCCCGAACTGCCCGAAGTCGACAAGCTGTCGTGGCTGGTGATGGGGCGTGCGAGCGACGGTCTGGGCCGCGGCGACACCGCCTTGCTGCAGGCCGCGGCGATGGCGCTGATCTCGGGAAAGGGCGACGGCCAGGCCATGCAGCTTGTCAAGGCGGTCGGGCTGGATAATTTGAACGTCTCGCAGTCCACTGGCGAGGTCCAGGACACGGTGCTCTCGCTGGGCAAGAATTTGTCGCGTCACTGGTACGTGGGCTATGAACGCGGGCTCAATGCCACCGGCGGCAACTGGCAGCTGATCTACCGGGTGGCGCGCAGCTTCAACCTGCGCGCGCAATCGGGCGAGGACAACTCGGTCGATGCGATCTGGAGCTGGCGGTGGAACTGATGTGCCGCTGTACACCGCACGCGGCTGCGCGCCTTGTCACCCTCAAACGCTAGGCTCAAGCCATGAACGAACCTGACCACTCCGCTCACTCCCTCGCGCCGGTGCCTGATGTCACGGCCGACCGTCCACGCGTCGATCTGCCGCGCATCACGCTGGGCGTGTTGTGCATCGGCGGCCTGCTCATCTCCGCGTTCTGGGTGCTGAGCCCCTTCATCGGAGCGACCATCTGGGCGGCCATGATCGTGGTGGCCACCTGGCCGCTGATGCGCCAATTGCAATCCAGGCTCTGGGATCGGCGCGGTGCCGCGGTGGCGGTGATGACGCTGGCCTTGCTGGTGCTGTTCGTGCTGCCGGTGACGATGGTCGTGATCGCGCTGGTGCAAAACGCCGAAGAGATCAGTGCGGCAGCCAAACAGATCTCACAGCTGCAAGTGCCACCGGCGCCCGCATGGCTGACGGGGCTGCCGCTGGTGGGCCCAAAGATCAGCGAGTTCTGGCAGACCAGCGTGGCCGGTGGGGCGGCCGTGCTGTGGCCGCATCTGCAGCCCTATGCCGGAATGGCCACCGGCTGGCTGCTCAAGCAAGTCGGCGGCGTGGGCTTTCTGCTCGCCCAGGGCTTGCTGGTCGTGGCCCTGGCAGCCGTGATGTACGCCCAAGGAGAAATCGCCGCCCGCGGCTTGCTGCGCTTTGGCCGGCGACTGGCGGGCACTTATGGCGAGAGCACCGTGGTGCTGGTGGGTCAGGCGATTCGCGGCGTGGCGCTGGGCGTGGGCGTGACGGCGGTGGTGCAGTCGGTACTGGGCGGCATCGCACTGGCAATCGCCGGTGTGCCCTATGCGGGCTTGCTCACCGGGGTCATGCTGGTGCTGTGCCTGGCACAGGTGGGGCCCATGCTGGTCATGGTGCCGGCCGTGGTGTGGATGTACTCGAGCGGCGCCGATGGCTGGGGCACCTTTCTCGTGGTGATGACGGTGGTGGTGGGCACGCTCGACAACTTCCTGCGGCCCATCCTCATCCGCATGGGCGCCGACCTGCCACTGCTGCTCATCCTCACCGGCGTGATCGGCGGTCTGCTCACGCTCGGGCTGATCGGCATCTTCGTCGGGCCGGTGCTGCTGGCGGTGGTCTACACGCTGCTCAGCGCCTGGGTGCGCGATGGCGAGACGGCTGACGCGTCACAACCCGACCCCACGCAATGACACCCGGGCTGGCGTCTTCAGATGGCGATAGCATCGGCCCGGCTTTACCTGCCCCCTCAAACCCCTTGAAAGGCTCACCCATGAACCATCTGTCACGTGTCATCCTGGCCGGCGCCATCGCGCTGTCGTTGTCCCCCATGGTCTCGGCGCAAAGCGCTGAAGCCGTCGCCGTGGCTGCTTCGGCACCCGGCATGCGCGGCGGCGCTGCGGAAATCGAGATCCGCGCCCGCGTGGTCGAGATCGACAAGGCTGACCGCACGGTCACGCTGCGCGGCCCCAAGGGCAACATCGTGACGGTCGATGTGCCGCCGAGCGTCAAGAATTTCGCCCAGATGAGCGTCGGTGACGACGTGGTGGTTCGCCACCTGGAGGCCGTGGTGGCCGTGCTCGAGCCCATGTCCAAGCGCACCGGCATCCGCGAGCGCATCGAGACCACCGAGGTCGCCAAGGCACCTGCAGGCGGCATGCCGGGCTACGCCGAGATGCGCACGGTGGAAGTGCTGGCCATCATCCAGTCGATCAACCAGAAGAAGAACCAGGTCACCCTGCGCGGTGCCAAGCGCACCGTCACCGTGAACGTGCCTGCCAGCGTGGACATCAAGAAGCTCAAGGTGGACGACGAAGTCCGCGTGGTCTTCACCGAGGCCACCGTGATCAGCGTGGAGCACCCAACTGCGGCAGCGGCAGCGCCAGCGGCTGCAGCCTCCAAGCCCTGAGGACGCAGGCTCCCGCCCTTCGGTGGGAGCCGACTCAGGCACTTGTCGGGTGAAGTCCATGCATGCCAGGTGGTTCACCCGCAGGCCCGCAAAGGTAAAGCCGATGCGGGCCTTTTTGTTTTCGGCTGGCCGACGCCCACAAAGCCGTTGAACGCAGCTTCAAGCCATGCCAACGAACAGCCTCAGAGCACCGCCACCCGCGCCAGCGCCACTGCCCCCGCTGGTCAGGGCCAAATTGACTGAGGCGATTCGGCTTCATCAAGCCGGACAACTCAAGGAGGCCGCAGCCGCCTATGCGTTTGTCTTGCAGATGCAGCCGCGGCAATTCGATGCGCTGCATCGGCTGGGCATCGTGTGCATTCAGCAAAACAACCCTCAGCGCGCCATCGAGCTGCTGCGCAAGGCGCTGAAGGTCAATCCCGACTCAGCCCACGCCCACTCCAACCTCGGCAACGCGATGTTGGCATCACGGCAGGCCGATGCGGCAGTGGCCAGCTTCGACCGCGCCATCGCCATCGCGCCGGACTTTGCCGAGGCCCATGTCAACCGGGGCGACGCCTTGCGGCGCCTGGGGAAACTCGAGGCTGCCGTGGCCAGCTTCAAGCAAGCCATCGCGCTGCAGCCCGACTTGATGCCTGCCTATGCCAACCTGGGCAAAACGCTCGAAGATCTGGGCCAGAGCGACCAGGCCGTGGCCGTCTTCGATCAGGCCATCGCCATCAGCCCGAACTCGGCCGCGGCCTTCTACAACCGCGGCAACGCGCTCAAAGGCAACCAGCAGCCCGATGCCGCGCTGGCAAGCTACGACCAGGCGATAGGCCTGCACCCGGCCTATGCCGAGGCTTGGTACAACAAGGGCGTGGTGCTGCAAGAGCGCAACCAGATCGATCAGGCCATCGCCCACTATCGCCGCGCGATAGAGATCAACCCCGACTACGCACTGGCCCACTGGAATCTGGCCACGGTGCTGCTGACGGGCAACGACCATGAGCGCGGCTGGGAAGAGTTTGAATGGCGCTGGCGCAGCGACAACAACTCGCTCGTGCACAACCGAAGGGGTCTGCAGCAGCCGGGCTGGCTGGGACGCGAGGCACTGGCGGGCAAGACCATCCTGCTGCAAAACGAACAGGGCCTGGGTGACACGCTGCAGTTCTGTCGCTATGCGAAGTTGGTATCCGACTTGGGCGCACGGGTGATCCTTGAGGTGCAGGCGCCGCTGCTCAAAGTGCTGCGCGATCTGGAGGGCGTCGATCAGTTGCTGCCCGACACCGCCAAGAAGATTCCCGAGGTGGACTTTCACTGCTCGCTGATGAGCCTGCCGCTGGCGCTGGGCACCACGCTCGAGACCATTCCGAATCGGGTGCCTTACATCTTCAGCGAGCTGCAAAAGGCCGACGCCTGGCGCGACAGGCTCGGGCCGACGTCACAACTGCGCGTGGGTCTGGTCTGGTCTGGCGGACACCGGCCCCACCTGCCCGAACTCAAGGCGGTCAATGAGCGCCGCAACATCGCGCTGCAAAAGCTCGCCCCGCTGCGCATGGACGGCGTGACCTTCTACAGCCTGCAAAAAGGCCAGCCCGCCGAAGCCGAACTGCCCGCATTGATTCAAGCCGGCTGGAGCGGCCCGCCCATCATCGATCTCACCGCAGAGCTGCAGGACTTCTCGGACACCGCCGCGCTCATCGAGCACCTCGATCTGGTGATCTCGGTAGACACCTCGACCGCTCACCTCGCAGGCGCCATGGGCAAGCCGGTGTGGGTGCTCAACCGCTTCGACACCTGCTGGCGCTGGATGCTCGAGCGCGATGACAGCCCCTGGTACCCCACGCTCAAGCTGTACCGCCAGACCACGCCAGGCGATTGGGACAGCGTGGTCGAGCGCGTGCGCGATGACCTGATCGGGCTGGTTCACGAAAGGCGGCCAAGCGCAGAGAGCTGATTGCAGCGTGGTCGTCGGTGGCGCGAGCTTGGCCTTGGCACCTGCGGGGCGAGGCCTTCAGATCACGGCGTGAGCAAGGCTTCAGGCAGCCGGCTTGTGCTGGCTGAGCCAGTCTTGCAAGGCGGCATCGACCCGCGTTTGCCAACCGTCACCGGTGGCGCGAAACGTCTCCACGACGTCACGCGAAAGCCGGATCGTGATGCGCTCTTTGGTGGGGGCTTTCTGCTCGCCGCGCTGTCCCACCTTGCGCCGCAACGAGGCAGGAAGCGTTGTGATGCCGCGCATGGCCTTGATGTCCTTCGAGCCGAGCTCGCGGACCTCGCCTGTTGAATCAGTCAGTGGACTTGGCTTTTTCATAGCGTTTGACCTCTCTGGCATTTGCCTTGCGAAAACTGATGACCCGAATGCCTGTATTCCCTTCCGTGAAGCACAGCACGTGCACCCGGTCACCGAGCAGACCGATGCCGACGTAGCGCAGTTCGCCGTAGTCCTCCCGGCCGTCCACGGCGAAGAGCGCACCTTCAAAGTCAAAGTCTGCGACCCGATCAAAACTGAGCCCGCGCTCCCGGATGTTTCTGGCGTTCTTTACGGCGTCGTATTCGATCTGCACGAACTTGATTGTACGTACAAAAAGATGAAGTGGCCCACCTGTTTCACAGCGGCGAGAGGGTCAAGCAACCGGCCCTCGGGTTCCTGCCGGGGCAAGCGAGCACTCGGCAAGACGGCCCGAAAGACTCAGCTCTCCGCCAGCAAAAAGTTCGACCGCTCTTCCGTGGCCAGGGCGCTCGCGCCGCTCTCGTCTTTCAAGCCCACGCCAGTGAGCTGACGGCTGCGGGCTTGCTCGAGCAGGTAGACCAAGCGGGTGGCCGCATCGGCGTAGCCCAGGCCTTCGGGGCGCACGTTGGAGATGCAGTTGCGCTCGGCATCGTTGCGCCCAGGGCGCGGTGCCCAGGTGAAATAGATGCCCAGGCTGTCGGGGGAGCTCAGACCCGGGCGCTCGCCGATCAGCACCACCACGATGTCGGCGTCGAGCAGCTCGCCGATGGGGTCGCCCACCGCCACCCTGCCCTGCTCGACCACGGCCACCGGCGCGATGCGCCAGCGCAAGGCCGCCCTATCGCCAACACCCGCGCCAATGTCACCCGCAGCCGGATTCAGCCTGGCCAGAACCTCGGCCAGCAGCGGCGCGCCGTGACGCTGCACCGCCAGCGCCGACAGGCCATCGACCACCGCGAAGGCGATATCAAAGGAGCGCACGCCGCCCGCATGGCGCTCGCCGCGCAGCGCTTCGAGCTGCTGGCGCGAGGCCACGCCCAGACGCCGCCCCAGGTCGGGGCGCTGCAAATAGATCTGCCTGGAACCGGCCGCGCTGTGCAGCGGCAGTGTCGGCAGGCCCAGCGTCTCGATCTCGGCGCGCAGGGCCTCGACATCGAGCGGGCGGTGCACCGCATCGCGAGCGCGGGCATGGGCTTGCTGGAAGTCGAGCTGGGCGTCGGTCGGCAAGCTCACACCGGTGCGGCCCAGTCCGATGCGCGCCGGGGTGAATTGACTCAGCGCCTTGAAAGGCTGGCCGACCACCGACCCAGCCGACACCGTGGCCAGCGACGTCTCGAAGGCCGGCGGCAGGCCGCTCGCGTGGTCGACCAGACGCGCCGTCTCGCCGGTGGAAAACACGCCCATGCGCTCAAGCCAGCCTTCGAACTCAGGCGCCGGGCGCAGCCCGAGCACGCGCCGCGCATACAGCGCATCGTGAAACGAGGTGGTCTGGTAATTCAGCATCACGTCGTCCGATCCCGGTACGCCCATGATGAAAGTGCAGCCGGCCACACCCAGCACGGTGAGCAGCACGTCCATGTCGTTCTGGTCGGCCTCGGCATGGTTGGTGTAGCAGATGTCGCAGCCCATGGGCAGCCCGAGCAGCTTGCCGCAGAAGTGGTCCTCGAGCCCGGCGCGGGTGATCTGCTTGCCGTCATAGAGGTACTCGGGGCCGATGAAGCCGACCACGGTGTTGACCAGCAGCGGCTTGAAGTGCCGCGCCACCGCGTAGGCGCGCGCCTCGATGGTCTGCTGGTCGCAGCCGTGGTGGGCGTTGGCTGACAGCGCGCTGCCCTGCCCGGTCTCGAAGTACATGACGTTGTCGCCGATCTGCCCGTCGAAATCAGCACCACGCCGCAGCGACAGCGCCGCCGCGCGCGCTTCGGCCAGCACCGCCAGATCGATGCCGAAGCTGCTGTTGGTGGCTTGCGTGCCACCGATCGACTGAAACACCAGATCGACCGGCGCGCCGCGTTCGATCGCCGCCAGCGTGTTGGTCACATGGGTGAGCACGCACGACTGCGTGGGGATGCCGTAGCGCTGAATGACCGCATCGAGCATGTGCACCAGCCGGATCACCTGGGGCACGTTGTCGGTCACCGGGTTGATGCCGATGACCGCATCGCCGCTGCCCAGCAGCAAGCCGTCGAGCAGGCTGGCGGCGATGCCCGCGCTGTCGTCGGTGGGGTGGTTGGGCTGCAGCCGAGCCGACAGCCGACCGGGCAGCCCGATGGTGCCGCGAAAGCGGCTGCGCACGCGCACCTTGCGCGCCACCATGACCAGGTCTTGGTTGCGCATGATCTTCGAGGTGGCCGCCACCATCTCGGGCGTGAGCCCCGGAGCCAGCGCGGCCAGCGCATCGCCGTCGGCCGCGTCGCTCAGCAGCCACTCGCGAAAGCTGCCCACGGTGTGGTGTGCCACCTTCATGAACGCTGCCGCATCGTGGGTGTCGATGATCAGCCGGGTGACCTCGTCGGATTCGTAGGGCACCACCACTTCGTTCAGGAACTGCCTCAGCGGCACCTGGGCCAGGGCCATCTGCGCGGCGGCACGTTCCTCGGCACTGGCCGCTGCCACCCCGGCCAGGTGATCACCCGAACGCTCGGGCGTGGCGCGGGCCAGCAGGGTTTTCAGGTCAGCAAAGACATAACGCGAAGCGCCGATGGCGTGCGCGTAATTCATGCCCCGAACCAGGTCACTGCACGGCCGCTGTCAATTCGCAGCCGCTGGGCTCACCAAGGCAGGCCCGCTGCCGAAACGATGGCGGATTGACTTCTCGATGCCCGCAGCGTCAAGACCCAGCTGGCTCATCAGCACCACCGGATCACCGTGCTCGATGAATTCATCGGGCAGACCCAGGTGCAGCAGCGGCACCGGCGCCAGCACGATCTGGCTGAGCGCCTCGCCCACGGCAGAGCCCGCACCGCCCATGATGCAGCCATCTTCCACCGTGACCAGCGCGTCGTGCGTGCGCGCCAGCTCGGCCACCAAGTCCATGTCGAGCGGCTTGGCAAACCGCATGTTGGCCACCGTGGCATCGAGGTTTTCGGCCGCTGCCAGTGCCGGATAGAGCAAGGCGCCAAACGCCAGGATCGCGATGCGCTTGCCGTTGCAGCCCGAGCCGGTGATGCGCCGCCTGATTTCGCCCTTGCCCAGCGGGATGGCGGTCATTTCAGACTGGATCTCGACGCCGACGCCCTTGCCACGCGGATACCGCACGGTGGTCGGGTGGTCCTGCATGTATGCGGTGTAGAGCAGCTGGCGGCATTCGTTCTCGTCGGCCGGCGTCATCACGCTCATGTTCGGAATGCAGCGCGTGAAGGCGATGTCGTAGTTGCCGGCGTGGGTGGCGCCATCGGCACCCACCAGCCCGGCGCGGTCCAGCGCAAACACCACCGGCAGCTTCTGGATGGCCACGTCGTGGATGAGCTGGTCGTAGGCGCGCTGCAAGAAGGTGGAATAGATCGCCACCACGGGCTTGAGGCCTTCGCAGGCCAGACCGGCGGCAAAGGTCACCGCGTGCTGCTCGGCAATGCCCACGTCGTGATACCGGGTGGGAAACCGCCGCTCGAACTCGACCATGCCCGAGCCCTCGCGCATGGCCGGCGTGATGCCCACCAGCCGGGGATCGGCCTCGGCCATGTCGCACAGCCAGCTGCCGAACACCTGGGTGAAGGTGGGCTTGCCAGGGGTGGCCGACTTGATGCCTTCGGCCGGGTTGAACTTGCTGGGGCCGTGATAGGCGATGGGGTCGTTTTCGGCGAGCTGGTAGCCACGGCCTTTTTTGGTCACCACGTGCAGGAACTGCGGGCCCTTGAGGTTGCGCAGGTTCTCCAGCGTGGGCACCAGGGCCTCGAGGTCGTGTCCGTCGATCGGGCCCACGTAGTTGAAGCCGAACTCCTCGAAGATGGTGCCGGGCACGACCATGCCCTTGGCATGCGACTCGAAACGACGCGCCAGCTCGAGCAGGGGTGGGGCGTTCTTCAGCACCGACTTGGCGGTGTCGCGTGCGTTGGCATAGAAGCGACCGCTCATCAGGCGCGCCAGGTAGCGGTTGAGCGCGCCCACCGGTGGCGAGATCGACATGTCGTTGTCGTTGAGGATGACCAGCAGGTCGGCCCCGCCCACGCCGGCGTTGTTGAGCGCCTCGAACGCCATGCCGGCGCTCATGGCGCCGTCACCGATCACCGCGATCGACTTGCGATGCTCGCCTTGCTGCCGTGCGCCCACAGCCATGCCGAGCGCTGCCGAGATCGAGGTGGACGAGTGGGCCGTGCCGAAGGCGTCGTATTCGCTTTCGTCGCGACGCGGAAAGCCGCTGATGCCGCCTTGCTGACGCAGTGAATTCATGCGGTCGCGCCGACCGGTCAGGATCTTGTGGGGGTAGGTCTGGTGGCCCACGTCCCACACGATGCGGTCGTGCGGCGTGTTGAACACATGGTGCAAGGCGATGGTGAGCTCGACCGTGCCCAGGTTGGACGACAGATGCCCGCCGGTTTGCGCCACGCTGTGCAGCAGGTAGTCGCGCAACTCGGCGGCCAGCGTGTGCAACTGGCTGCGCGAGAGCCGGCGCACGTCAGCCGGCGATTCGATTGAAAGAAGCAACTCGTTTTTCATCGTCAACTGTCCCGTTCCACCACCTTGTCGGCCAGCCGGCCGAGCCACTTCGTGTCTGCCAGGCCAGACTGCGCCAGCGCCGCATGAGCCCGATCGCGCAACTCGACGGCATGGCGACTGGCAGCCTCCAGTCCCATCAAGCTGACGTAGGTCGGCTTGTTGGAGTCCATGTCCTTGCCGGCGGTCTTGCCGAGCACACCCGAGTCCTGCGTCACATCGAGCACGTCGTCGATCACCTGGAAGGCCAGGCCGATCGCGTCGCCGTAAGCGGCCAGCGCATCGTTGGCACGCTTGTCGATGTCGCCACAGGCAGCGCCCATGATCACGCTCGCGCGCAGCAGGGCTCCCGTCTTGCGGTGGTGCATGTCTCGCAGGGTACGCTCATCGAGCGGCTGGCCCACGCTGGCCAGATCGATGGCCTGCCCACCGGCCATGCCGGCGCATCCCGCCGCACGCGAGAGCAAAGAGCACAGCCGGGCCTGCAAGACGGGCGGCATGTCAGCGTCGTCATCAGGCGTGAGCACCTCGAAGGCCAGCGCCTGCATCGCGTCACCCGCGAGCATCGCCTGTGCTTGGCCAAACTGCACATGAACCGTGGGCTTGCCGCGGCGCAGCACATCGTTGTCCATGCAGGGCATGTCGTCGTGCACCAGCGAGTAGGCGTGGATCAATTCGACAGCGCACGCCGCACGCAGCGCCGCTTCGCGCGAGCCGCCAGCCGCCTGGGCTGCCGCCAGCGCCAGCAGCGGACGCAGCCGCTTGCCACCGTCGAGCACGCCGTAGCGCATGGCCTGACCCAGACCGGCGGGCGCATCGGCCGGCACCCAAAGACCGAGCCGGTCTTCCACCCCAGCCAGCTGTGCGCGCACCCACGCGTCGAACTCTGTGTGGGCCGTGGTCACGCAGACGCCCAGGGTTTGAGTTGCTCACCTTCGAGCACCTTGACTTGCTGCTCGATCGACTCGAGCCGCCCGCGGCAGAAGTTCAGCAGATCGGCACCACGGCGGTATTGGGCGAGCAATTGATCAAGCGGCAGCTGGCCGGCATCCATCGCCGCAACGAGGGCCTCCAGTTCGGACATCGCCGCCTCATAGGTCTCGGGCACAGGCGCAACGGCAGGGTGCGCGGCGGTGGTTTGGGCGGGGGCGGGAGAGCTCTTGGGCATGGCTTTGGAATGGCTGGCGGATTGTAGACAGCCGACCTGTCAGGCCGACTCCCGGGGAAGCACTGCCGCAGGTGCCGCGCCGCCTAAAATCCGCGAGCAGCATCGGCCGTGGTCGAGCTCCAGCGGATCACCCACCAGCCTGTCCAGGAGAACCCACACAGCATGTCCGATCTGTCAGCCTCGCTCGGCGCCAAGCACCTGCGCGCGCAACACCGTGCAAGCAACAACGCCCTGCCCCTGCCCGCCTCGACCTATTTCGACGAAGCGATCTTCCAACGCGAGGCCGACACGCTCTTCAAGCACGGCCCTCGCTACCTCGGACATGAGTTGTCGGTGCCAGCGGCTGGCGATTACTACACGCTGCCGCAAGAAGGCGACGGTCGGGTGCTGGTTCGCACGCCCGACAGCGTCGAGCTGATCTCCAACGTGTGCCGTCACCGACAGGCCCTGATGCTGCACGGTCGCGGCAACACCCGCAGCAACATCGTGTGCCCGCTGCACCGCTGGACTTACGACCTCAAGGGCGAACTGATCGGCGCGCCTCATTTCGCCGAGTCACCCTGCTTGCACCTGAACAACTACCGAACGCGCAGCTGGAACGGGCTGGTGTTCGAGGACAACGGCCGTGACATCGCCGCCGACCTGCGCGCGCTCGGGGCACGTGCGGACCTTGATTTCTCCGGCCATGTGCTCGACCGCGTTCACGTGCATGAGTGCGAATACAACTGGAAGACCTTCATCGAGGTCTACCTCGAGGACTACCACGTCGGGCCGTTCCATCCGGGTCTGGGCAACTTCGTGGCCACCGACGATCTGCGCTGGGAGATGGGCCAGAACTATTCGGTGCAGACGGTGGGCGTGGCCACGGCCGCGGGCGAGGCTCTGGGCAAGGCGGGGTCGGACGTCTACCGCCGCTGGCATGACGAGGTCCTGCGCTACCAGCAGGAAAACCACGACGGTCGCGCACCGAAACATGGCGCCATCTGGCTGACTTATTACCCCGGGGTGATGATCGAGTGGTACCCGAACACGCTGGTCGTCTCGACGCTGTACCCGCGCGGGCCGCGCCACACCACCAACGTGGTCGAGTTCTACTACCCCGAAGAAATCGCCGCCTTCGAGCGCGAGTACATGGACACGCAGCAAGCCGCCTACCTCGAGACCTGTGTCGAGGACGACGAAATCGCGCTGCGCATGGATCAGGGTCGCGCGGCGCTGTGGGCGCGCGGCGACCATGAGGCCGGCCCCTACCAAAGCCCGATGGAAGACGGCATGGAGCAGTTTCACCTGTGGTACCGCGAGGCCATGGGCAGCGAGCTCGATGTCGCCGCCGAGCGTCCGCCAAGCGGCTCGCGCCCTCCACTGGCCGCAGCGGTCTGATCTGGATGGCCTCGGTGCACACCACGCTGATCACGGCCGAAGTGCTGAGCTCCATGCTGGATGCGGGCGAGCCGGTGGTGATCATCGACGCCGGTTTCGATCTGGCCGATACGGCGGCCGGCGAACGCGCCTGCAGGCAAGCGCATCTGCCCGGTGCGCGCTACGTGCACCTCGAGCGCGACCTGTCGGCGCCGCCTACGGGGCGCAACGGCAGACATCCCTTGCCTGAGCTCGCGGCCTTTGCGGCGACCGCCGGTCGGCTGGGCATCACGCCCGAGACCCAGGTGGTGGTCTATGACCGCCAAGCGTCGATGTTCGCGGCGCGCGTGTGGTGGATGCTGCGCTGGCTGGGGCACGCACCGGTGGCGGTGCTCGATGGCGGCTGGTCATCCTGGCAAGCCATCGGCGGCGCGGTGGAATCGGGCGCAGTCAGGGCTCAGCCGCAAGCGGCGTATCCGATCGCAGACACGCCGTCTGCGCTGGCTGCGACCATTGACGCTGACGCCTTGCTGGCCCGACTCGGCCAGCTCACGCTGATGGACGCACGCTCACCCGAGCGCTTTCGTGGCGATGTCGAGCCGCTTGACGCACAGGCAGGCCACATCCCGGGTGCCTGCAACCGGTTCTTCAAGGACAACCTGACCGCACAGGGTCGCTTCAAGCCAGCCGAAGTGCTGCGCGAGGAATTCCTGACGCTACTGGCCTCGCAGCCTGCGGGCGATGTGGTCAACCAGTGCGGCTCGGGTGTGACCGCCTGCCACAACCTGCTCGCGATGACCGTGGCCGGGCTGGATGGCTCCCTGCTGTACCCAGGTTCATGGAGCGAGTGGTCGTCAGATTCAAGCAGGCCCATCGCCCGCGGCTGAACCGTCTTGCGGGGTTCACGCACTGGTTATCCCTGACAATGCAGGGATGGAATTGACCTTGCCCGAACGAAGCGAAATGGCCGATCCAGCCGCCCCGGGATGGCGCGGCCAACTGGCGGCCATCGACATGGGCTCCAACAGTTTCCGGCTTGAAATCGGCCAGCTCGAGGGGTTGCGCTACCGGCGCATCTCCTACCTGAAGGAAACCGTGCGGCTGGGCGCCGGGCTCGACGAGAACGGCCTGCTGACTGAAGAGGCGATGCTCCGCGGGCTGGCCTGCCTGCAGCGATTTGCCGACCGACTGAAGGGCTACTCGCCCATGCAAGTGCGTGCAGTCGCCACCCAGACGCTGCGCGAAGCGCGCAATCGCAACGCCTTTCTGGCACGCGCCGAAACCGCACTGGGGTATCCGATAGAAGTCATCTCTGGGCGAGAGGAAGCCCGACTGATCTTTGCCGGCGTGGGGCGTTTGCAGCCGTCAGACCAGCCTCGTTTGGTGATCGACATCGGCGGCCGATCGACCGAAATGATCGTCGGCCACGGCCGCAAGCCCCTGCGCGCCGAATCGTTTCAGGTCGGCAGCGTCAGCCTGTCAATGAAGTACTTTGGCAATGGCCGCTTCACCGAAGCCGCCTTTCGCGCCGCCCAGGTGGCCGCAGGTGCCGAGCTCGAAGAAGCGCTGGAGCCTTTTGCGCCGTCAAACTGGACGGAATCGCTGGGCTCGTCAGGCACCGTGGGTGCGGTGTCGCAGGTGCTGCTGGCCAACCGGATCACCGATGGCCACATCACGACCGAAGGACTGCGCTGGCTCATGGAGCAGTGCCTGAGCGCGGGCCGCATCGAACGCCTGGCCTTGCCTGGCCTGAAGGAAGACCGGCGGGCGGTGATCGCCGGCGGGCTGTCCATCCTCTACACGTTGGCCACGCAGTTTGGCGTCAAGGCGCTGGTGCCGGCGCGCGGGGCACTGCGTCAGGGGGTCATCTTCGACCTTGACGAACGCCTCAACGCCATCCAGCAGACTCACGATGCCGAGGACATGCGCGACAGCTCGGTGCGCGAGTTGCAGCGACGCTTTCTGGTCGATGAAGCGCAGGCCACACGGGTCGGCGAGGTCGCGCAGATGCTTTATGCCAGCGTGCAACCCACCGCCGGACGGGACGCACAGCGCGAACTGCACTGGGCCTGCGCGCTGCATGAGCTGGGCATGATGGTGTCGCACCACGACCACCATCGCCACAGCGCCTATGTGCTTGGCCACGTGGACGCGCCGGGCTTTTCGCAGTCTCAGCAGCGCCGCCTGGCCGAGCTGGTGCTGGCGCAACGCGGGGGCCTGCGCAAGGTCGAGTCCAGCCTGATGCAGCCCGATTTCGCTTGGCAGACGATGTGCCTGCGACTGGCCATCATCAAGTGCCATGCGCGCGGCCCGGTCGACAGCCACGCGATCGCGCTGCGGCGCGCCGGCAACACCGCCACGCTGAGCTGGCAACCGGGCTGGTACGAGAAACACCCGCACACCCACTACCTGCTCAACGAAGAAGTGAGCGCCTGGCAGCGCAGCGCCACCTTGCAACTCGAGCTGCCTCGCGTGCCCGGCTCCTGACCCCGCCTAAAGAAAATCGGGGGACTGCACCGCCAGCAGCACCACCTGGGCGCCTTCATCGCGAACACGATCGCGGTCGCGCAGCCACCACACCGCGCCCTTTTTCACCGACCAAGGCTGAGGCAGTTCGGTCATCAGCAGGGCCGCCGCCAAACCCAGTGTGGGCTGGTGGCCAACCACCAGCACCGGCTCGGTCGATTCAGGCCAGCGCGCTGCCGCAAGCAAGTCTTGAGCACTGTGCTCAGGCCCGAGCGCATCGACCGTCTTGAAATTCCTGCCCAATGCCTTGGCCGTTTGCTGACAGCGCAGTGCCGGGCTGACCAGGATGCGCGTCGTGTGCGCCATGCGCTGACTCAGCCATTCGGCCATCCGTTGGGCCTGCCGCTCACCCTTGGTGGTGAGCGCACGCTCCAGGTCCGTCTGGCCTTCCTTGATGACATGGGCCTCGGCGTGTCGCCACAAGATCAGATCCACCGGCTCATCCCCCCAACGAAGCCGAACGGCCTAGTCGCACCAGCGCCTGCTGCGCGCACACGCCGGCGCTGTCGATGCGCTGGTACGTACCATCGCTGTTGAGCAACCAGGCGTCGCGCCGATCGTGCAGGTAAGGCACCAGACACTCATCGATCACCCGCTGACGCAGCGCCGCATCCTTCACCGGCCAGGCCACTTCGATGCGCCGCATCATGTTGCGGCTCATCCAGTCGGCGCTCGACAAGTAGAGCGCTTCATCGTCCTGGCCTGTGCCCCAGCGAAAGTACATCACCCTCGAGTGCTCAAGGAATCGCCCGACCACCGAGAGCACCCGGATGCGTTCGGTGGCACCGGGCACACCCGGACGCAGCACGCAAGCACCACGCACGATCAGGTCGATCTCGGCACCCGCCTGGCCGGCTCGGATCAGCGCTTCGATCAAGGGCGCATCGGTCAGTGCGTTGATCTTGACGACGATGCGCGCCGGTGCGCCCTTGCGAGCGGCCTCGCCCACCTTGTCGATGGTCTGTATCAGCCAGCGGTGCAGCGTGAACGGAGCCTGCAGCATCTGGCGCAAGGGTTTCATGGTGCCCAGGCTGGCCAGTTGCTGGAAAACCGCATCGACATCGGCGGTCAGTTCGGCGTCGGCCGTCAGATAGCCGACATCGGTGTACAGACGCGCCGTCTTCGGGTTGTAGTTGCCGGTCGACAGGTGCGCATAGCGGCGCAGGCGCTGGCCGTGGCTGGTGGGCTCACGGCGGGTGACCAGCAGCAGCTTGGCGTGCGTCTTCATGCCGACCACGCCGTAGACCACCTGGGCGCCCACCGCCTCGAGCCGCTCGGCCCAGTTGATGTTGGCCTCTTCATCGAAGCGCGCCTTCAGCTCGACCACCACCATCACTTCCTTGCCACGCCGCGCCGCCTCGATCAGCAGATCCATCAGCGGCGACTCGCTGCCGGTGCGGTAGATGGTTTGCTTGATCGCCAGCACGGCGGGGTCGTTGACGGCCTCGCGCAGAAACTGCACCACCGGATCGAAGGATTCAAAAGGGTGATGGAGCAGCACGTCGCCACGAGCCAGACTCTCGAACATCGACTGGTTGCGCGGCAAGCGCTTTTCCGGCCAGGCACCCTCGTGGGCTGCGAATCGCAAGTGCTGCAGCGATGAGCGGTCCACCACCTGATCGATCAGCTGGTTCAGCCGCACCAGATTCACCGGCCCGTTGACCCGGTACAGCGCGCCTTGCGGCAGCTCGAATTGGCGCAGCAAGAACTCCGACAGTGACGCCGGACAGGTGTTGACGACCTCAAGCCGGATCGCCTGGCCGAAGTGGCGAGAACTCAAACCCGATCGCAGGGCCTGGCGCAGGTTCTTGACGTCGTCCTCATCGACTTCGAGATCGGAATCGCGCGTCACCCGAAACTGTGAAAACGCCTCCATCTCGCGCCCCGGAAACAACTCTTCGAGGTGCGCGCGGATGACGCTGGTCAACAGCACAAAACCCTGCTTGCCCGGCACCAGCTTCTCAGGCAGCCGGATCACGCGCGGCAGCACCCGTGGCACCTTGACGATGGCGATGGTGTTTTCGCGGCCGAAGGCGTCCTTGCCGCCCAGGCGCACGATGAAGTTCAGCGCCTTGTTGGCCACCAGCGGGAAGGGATGCGAAGGGTCCAGCCCGATGGGCACGAGCAATGGCCGCACCTGTTTCTGAAAGAACTGGTTGACCCACTCTCGCTGCGCTTCGGTTCGGTCGGCGTGGCGCAGGATCACGATGCCTTCGCGCTCGAGCAGCGGCATCAGCTCGTCATTGAAGACGGCGTACTGATCGTCAATCAGGCGATGCGCATCTTCGGTGATGGTCTCGACATCACGGTCGGAAACGCCCGCGCCGGGCAACCGCGAAGCTTCCAGGTAATCGGCAAAGCGGACCTCGAAAAATTCGTCGATGTTCGACGAGACGATGCAGATGTAGCGCAAGCGCTCAAGCAGCGGTACGTCGGGGCGCAAGGCTTGCGCCAGAACGCGTCTGTTGAACTCGAGGATGGATGTTTCGCGACCCAGTCTGAGCGCTGGGTCATCGGGGTTGATCGTGGGGATCGGGAATACCCCGTCGGGGGCTGGTTCGGCTAAGCGGTCGGTAGACATCGGCCGATTTTAGGTAACTTGCTCGGCGCAGCCCTCAGGACAAAACCCCTGCCGTCACCCCGGCAGATTCGCCGGCAGGCACCCGAGACGGGACCTCAGGGGCCACTTTACGGGTGGGGTGGGCACGATCTGACCAATCGATGATTTCCAAACGCCCATCGGCATGCTCGACCAGCGCGGTCAGGCTTTCAACCCAGTCACCATCGTTGGCATAGGTGATGCCATCGATCTCACGCAGTTCGGCATGGTGAATGTGGCCGCACACCACACCGTGGGCGCCTCGCTTGCGAGCCTCGCGAGCGACTGCGAGTTCGAAATCTCCGACATAGCTGGCCGCGCGCTTGACCTTGAACTTGAGGTAGCGCGAAAGCGACCAGTACGGCAAGCCCATGCGCGCGCGCAACGAATTGAGGTGCTGGTTCAACTTCAGCACGAAGGTGTAGGCGGTGTCGCCCACATGCGCCAGCCAGCGCGCGCACTGGATCACGCCGTCGAACAGGTCACCGTGGGTGATCCACAGTTTGCGGCCGTCGGCCGTCTCGTGCAGCCATTCCTCGGCAACGTCCACGCCACCAAAGTTGTGTCCCAGGTAGCGCCGCGCAAACTCATCGTGATTGCCGGGGATGAAAACCACCTGCGTGCCCTTGCGGGCCTTGCGCAGCAGCTTTTGGACCACGTCGTTGTGGGCCTGCGGCCAGTACCAATTGCGCCGCAACTGCCAGCCGTCGATGATGTCGCCGACCAGAAACAGATGGTCGCTTTCGAAGTTCTTCAGAAAGTCGAGCAGGGCCTGCGCCTGACAACCCGGGGTGCCCAAGTGCACGTCTGAAATCCAGACTGTGCGGAACTTCAGCTTTCCCTCGCTGCTGTCGTCACCGCCGTCAGATGCAGAGAAGGAGCCCGGGAACTCCGACCATGCCTTGAAAAAGGGCTGATCAATCTGCATGGGTAACGAGTGTCCCGGCCAAATGTGACGTGCTGGTGGCGGCGCAAGGAATTGTTCGTGGCGTGCGCCCAACGCCGGGTCACGAACTGCGCAAGTCACCACCGCACCGCGTCAGCGGTGCACCCTGAGACGTGCCGGCAACTCGAGCACGGCGGGGTCGACCGAGCGTCGATCGAGGCTGAGCCCCCCATGCAGCGCCGCATCGATCAGCCGCTGCAGTGTTTGCGCGTGCGGGGTGACCGGGCCGAAGAACAAGACCTCGTCGCCGCGGGCCATGAGCAAGGTCGGAAAGTTCTCGACGTCTATCGCGCCCATGGCATCGGCCTGATCCTCGACGTCGACCCAAAGCCCCTGCACGCCCGCATCATCAAGGGCCAACAACACCTGATCGAACACCTCGCGATAGCCATCACAGGTGCGACACCATTGCGCGCACAGACAGGCCACCGTGAGCCGGATGTCAGGCGCTGGGGCTGGCGAGGCGGCACTCATCGCATCAGCCGCCAGAGCGTTTGACCGTCAAGCCGGCGGCTTGCAGGAACAGCACGATGCGATCACGGTGATCGCCCTGGATCTCGATCGCGCCGTCCTTCACGGTGCCACCCGATCCGCAGGCAGCCTTCAGTTCGCGAGCGGTCTTGTCCAGAGCATCCATGTCCAGCGGCAATCCGCGAACCACCGTGACGCCCTTGCCCTTGCGGCCCTGCGTCTCGCGCGATACGCGAACAATGCCGTCCGTTTTTGGGGGGCTGGACTCAGCAGCGCACCGGCAGGCTGCCATCGGTTGACGGCAACCTGGGCACATTCGACCGCTGTCGGTCGAGTAGACAAGACCTCCTTCGGCGCTGCGGTTTTTCATTTGATGAGCTCTCGGCGGAGTTGTCAGGTGATCGTTTGATTTTCGACGCTCGCGCAGCCCGCCTCGCGAAGCACGCTTTCCAGCGGGCCCGATGCGCTCACGCGGCCTGACTCCATCAGCACGAGATGGCTCGCCAGTTGTCGCACCTCGTCCATCGCGTGACTCACGTAGATGACGGGTATCGCCAGCGCTTCATGCAGCCGTCGCAGACATGACAACACTTCGGCCTTGCGCGGCGCATCAAGGCCAGTGAGCGGCTCGTCGAGCAGCAGCAGTTGCGGGCTGGTGAGCAACGCGCGAGCGACGGCCACACGCTGGCGCTCGCCACCCGAAAGTCCGTCCGTATCCCGCGACATCAGCGCTGAGAGATTCAACAGCGTCACGGCCTGCTCGAGCGACACGCGGCGCGAGGCTGGCTCCAAGCGCTTCAAGCCAAATTCGAGGTTGCGGCGCACGTCGAGATGCGCAAAGAGCGAGGCTTCCTGGCTCACATAGCCCACCGCACGTTGGTGTGCCGCCATGAAGCGCCCCGTGGAGTCGTCTTGCCAAACCTTGTCGTCGACCACCACGTGTCCGGCCGGGCGCAACAACCCCGCAATGGCCCGAAGCACCGTCGTCTTGCCACAGCCCGACGGACCCACCAGCGCGGTGGCCTGGTCAGCCGGCAGTTGCAGCGCCACGTCCAGCGTGAAATCGCGCCGCTTCAGTCGCAGTTGAATGTCGATCACTGCGGTTCGTCGCGCTTCGGTCGGTTCACCAAAGACAGCGCCAGCGCCACCACGAAGGCGAACAGCAGCATCCCGATGGCGAGCCGGTGTGCGGCGGGGTATTCGCCGGCCTCAACATGGTCATAGATCGCAACCGACAGCACCCGCGTCTCGCCCGGGATGCTGCCGCCGATCATCAACACCACGCCAAATTCGCCCACCGTGTGCGCGAATCCCAACAAGATCGCGGTGATAAAACCGGGACGAGCAAGCGGCACCGCCACGCTGAAAAACCGATCAATGGGACCCGCGCGCAGCGTTGAGGCAGCCTCCAGCACCTTCTCGGGTATGGCCTCGAAAGCCTGCTGAAGTGGTTGCACCACAAACGGCATCGAATAGATCACCGAAGCCACGACCAGCCCGCCAAAGGTAAACGGCAAGCGACCCCAACCCACGGCTTGGGTGAACTGCCCGACGGGACCCTGTGGCCCAAGCATCAGCAAAAGATAAAACCCCAGCACCGTGGGTGGAAGCACCAAAGGCATCGCAATCAAAGCGGCCCACAGGGGCTTGAGCGGAGAACGGCTGCGCGCAAGGCACCACGCCAGCGGCGCACCGCAAAGCACCAGCACCAGCGTCGTGACGGTGGCCAGCCGCAAGGTGAGGCCCACCGCGCTCCACTCGGCCGCACTCACTCAGAGCGCTCTGCGGTCATATGGCGTATCCGTGGGCGCGGATGATGCGCCGTGCCGGCTCGCTGTTCAGATAGGCCATGAATACCAGCGCGGCTGGGTTCCCTTTGCCCGCTTTCAGCAGCACCGCATCTTGCCGAATCTCTCCGTACAACGATGGCGGCACCATCCAGTAGGAACCCTGGACATCCCGGCCTTGTTTGGTGATTTGCGACCAAGCCACAAAACCAAGTTCGGCATTTCCGGTGGCCACATAACCATAGGCCTGCGCGATGCTTTGCCCTGTTACTAGCTTGGCCGCCAACTGCGCAGACAACTTCATGGACGCCATCGCCTCCATCGCCGCGCGTCCATAAGGTGCCAGCTTTGGATTGGCGATGGCGATGTGGCTGAAGCCGCCCCGCGTCAGCACCGCACCTTGATCGTCGACCAAGCCGCGCTGTGCGCTCCAAAGCACGAGACGTCCGAACGCATAGGTCAAGATATGGTTTTCAACCGCGAGGCCATCGGCCACCAGTTGCAGCGGCGTTTCGACATCTGCCGCCAGCAACACCTCAAACGGAGCGCCGCCTCTGATCTGGGCGCGCAGCACCCCTGTGGCCGCTGTTGAGTGCTTGAGCACGTGGCCGGTGGTCGCCGTGAAATCGCTTGACAGTTCGCCAAACGCCTCATGAAAGTTCGACGCCACCGCCACCAAAACCGTGGCCGATTGAGCTGAGCCACTCAACAGCAACGCCAACCCTGCAAAGGCTTTAGCAAGGCGGCGATACCGCATCAACGCCGGCTCAGGCCGTGACGAAATCCAGCGTGTCCGACAGCACAAACATCACCGTGCAGCCTGTGGCAGTGCGGTGTTCTCCGTGAACCGTGCCCGCTGGCGCGGCAAACATGGAACCAGCGTGATAGGTCACACCGTCTTCGATGAAATCGCCATCGATCACGTAGGCCAGTTCGTCTGAATGCGTATGCGAATGCGCTGGCACCACGGACCCTGCGTCAAAGTGATAAATCACCACAGACTTGCCGGCAGTCATGTCGCCGTCGACGGTCTTGTAGGTCACTCCATCGATACCGCTGGGCAGCCAGTCGAGAGATTGAGTGTGGAATTTCTTCGTGTACATCAGTAACTCCTGAATGAGAGGGTTTTGATTTTCAAGCCTCGGTGCACGGGGCGTTTTGGCCCTCATGTCCGAGTGGGTCATCGATCAGATCGATGAAATCCAATGGAACCGCAAAAATAAAAAAGCCCGCCACCGCATGAAGCCGTGGCGGGCCGGTGCGTCTGTTCAACGCACCAACAGATCAGGCCAGGCCTGTCTTATTACTGACCGGTACCGGTAGCAACTTCTTCCAGAACGTTCAGGGAAACCATCTGTTCCGTGACGCCCTTTGGATTGGACTTCATGTTCGAAGACCAGTTGGTGGCGTGGCCGCGCTTGACGTCGATGATGTGACCCAGCACAGGCATCACAGCGTTGTAGCCGTCGTCGCCAACGTCCGGACGGTTCTGGAAAATGAACATCTTCCAGAATTCGCCCTTGCGGTCCAGCGAGAAGCCGAGGTATGGACGTGGGAAATCACATTCCATGTACACGGTCTTCTTGCTGTATGGGTGCTCGTCTGGGCAAACGCCTTCGATTTCGAACACTTCACGTGGCTCCCAACCCACGTCCGGTGCTGGGTTGAAGTGAGGAGGAATCGTGATGCCGATGCGTGGGAAACGCTTGGCTGGCTCGGTGAACGGGAACTTCAGGTCAACGCTGATTTCTGGGCTGTGAGCAATGGCCAGAATCCAGCGGCGTGACAACAGCTTGTTCGACTTGTACTTCGTAGGAGCAGCGTCCCAGATGTCCCAGTCGTCATACAGCTGGTCGGTACCACCGATTGGGTCCATCCAGGCGCCGCCCGACAGGCGACGAACGCGGCGAACTGACTTCAGGTAAGCGTACGAGTCATCTGGCTTCTTCGAGTCAGGCTGGTTGTAACGCACCGAGAACAGGCCCAGACCGCGAATGTCTTGCGGGTAGATGGCCACGAAGTAGGTCTTTTGCGAGATGGTGCCGTCGCCAACCGTCACTGGACCGCCGTCCAGACGGCCTTCCATGTAGTAGCGGCGTGACTGGAATGCCTGAACGCGCTCATAGCCCGTCTTGGCGTCCAGGAAAGCCCAGGCGATGTCGCGCAGGTCCATGGTGGCGCCATACGTTGCGGCGCGCAGGTTCCACAGCAGCTTGTCGGCTGCGTTGGGGTCCTTCGGGTCCACTTCGTTTGGCCAGAAGAGCATGCCTGCCTTCCAACCCGAGACCGTGCGGTCAGCCGGGTTGAACTTGACGTTGGGCGCGCCTTCCTTGGTGGCCTGCATGTACTTCTTGTCCATCTCGATTTTCTTCGAGTTGGCCAGCTTGATGGTGGTGTTGTAGTTCTTGATCATCCACTCAAGCTTCTCAGGAACCATCGAAGCGATGGTCTTGCCCTCGAACGTGTCGTTCTTGATGCTGTCGTAGTTTTCTTTGTTGATCACAAAGCCGGCAGCCAGTTCCTTCGCCATTGCAGGCGTCGAAGCCAGGCCGGTTGCTACAGCAGCAGCACCTGCCACGCCAGCGCGCAAAACGTCGCGGCGATCCATACCATTGGTCTCAATAGTCATTTGAAATACTCCTTTTGATCAGAATTGACGTGTCAGACGGAAAACCAGCTGAGTGGACTTGTCGAAATAGCCAAACAGCTGTGAACGCTCGTTCGAGAACTGCGCGTTCTCGGTGCGACCACCGCTCCAGAAGATGTCAGCCTCAATCTTGCCGACCCAGTTGTCGTTCAAGGTGAATGCCACTGCTGGAATCGCGAAACCGCCACCGTTGTTGATGTCGAAGCCAACCACAAAGCTCGGGTTGATCTTGTCGTTCATGTAGTTCAGCACGGTGAATGCGGTCAGGATCGTGTTGTGCTCCTTCAGCGGCGTGCCGTAGGCGAACAAACGAACCAACTGCTCAGAGTCCTTCCAGTCCATGACCCACTGGTCAAACAGCTGAATCGACGAGAACGATGGGCGCGATGTGCCCAAAATGTCTTCGAGGTTCAGGTTCTTGTCAAAGCGCAACATCGAGTTGATCACGCCCTTGGTCTTGATACCGCAAAGGCCGACGCCGGGAGAAATCCCGGCTACGTCATAACCAACACCTGAGCCAAGCGAACCTGTCGGGCAATTCTGTGCAGCGCTGTTCACGGCGTTAGGATCGCTCGCATAGCCAAAGAAACCGCCGGTTCCTTGGTTGAACGGCTGATTGAACGTGTAGGCAACCTCGGTACTGATCACGGCGTCCATCATCGCCGAGTAGCCGCTGAGCGTGACACCAATCACGTCGATCTCAGGATGGATTCGGTCAAAGATCGAACCTTGAACCTGCGAACCCTTGTAGCCAGTGGCAGCACCCGTCACGTTCGGATTCGGGTTGGCCACCGGATCTGCGGAATTGGCGTGCAGATAGGCGATGGAGTAGCTCAGATCGAACGCCTCACCCTGCCAGCGAATACCGCCACCGATGTTGCTCTCGTCCCAA